>ULTZ01045642.1_pt1 | contig 24711 bp, 23 predicted proteins | sample 1957981 | NCBI WGS metagenome assembly ULTZ01 (sample SAMEA4835745, study PRJEB28245) | human gut metagenome | biome: gut microbiome; material: fecal sample | place: Denmark | collected 2008
CGAAAACAGCATTATACCGAAATTCCTAGTGCCCCTTGCAGGCATTATGTGGCATCTGCCCTCGACGGACAGTACTGCTATTCAGCCAAAGCAACCGGAAAGACAGTTTACAAACAAGCAAAAGACGCATTCTAAGAACTGTTGGCATTTTGTATCGGATAAAGAGAAATTTTCCTGTGAATCGCATAATATTTTTCGCAAAAACTTTCCCCATTCGCAAGCACCTATGGATTATTCGGGTATATGCCCAATTTTAGTCTAAAATTTATCGGCTGACAACCTGAAATTAATATAGAAAATGATTTACATTACTGATTTATCATGGTAGTATACTAAAGTGATAGAAAAAGAACTTAATAAAAAGATATTACAAAAAGAGGAGGAACTCTATTATGAAGAAGAAAATGTTGACTGTTTTACTGGCAGCTGCAATGACCGTGTCACTGGCTGGCTGTGGAAGTAAGGATGCAGATAAGAAAGACAATGCATCTGTCCAGAATACTGAAAATGCAAAGAGCGACAATGGTTCAGACCGTACTCAGTTTGTTGTAGGATTTGACGCAGAATTTCCACCATATGGTTATATGGATGAGGATGGAGATTATACCGGATTTGACCTTGAACTGGCACAGGAAGTATGCGACCGTAACGGATGGGAACTGGTAAAGAAACCAATTAACTGGGATTCAAAAGATATGGAATTAGAGTCAGGTTCCATTGACTGTATCTGGAACGGATTTACCATGAACGGAAGAGAAGATGATTATACATTCTCTGATCCATATGTAGACAACAGTATCGTTGTAGTTGTTGCAAAAGATTCGGATATTAATAAATTATCAGATCTGGCAGGAAAAGTAGTAGACGTCCAGGCTGATTCTTCAGGACTTGCAGCATTACAGGGAGATGATGCAACCGATGAAAATAAAGAGCTGACTGCATCTTTTGCTGAACTTCAGCAGGTAGCTGATTACAATACTGCATTTATGAACTTGGAGTCCGGTGCTGTAGATGCAGTAGTATTGGATATCGGAGTAGCAAAATACCAGATGTCATCCAGAGGAGATGCTTTCCGTATGTTGGATGAACAGGTATCCAGCGAGCAGTATGCAATCGGATTTAAAAAAGGTAATACAGAGTTAAAAGACCAGGTTCAGAAGACCTTGGATGAGATGGTAAAAGATGGAACATTTACTACTATCGTAAATAACTACACAGATTATAATTTACCAGAAATGGTTTGCTTAGGAGAATAGATATGTCATTTATTGCTGTAGCACAGCAGCTGGGTTCCGGTATGCTGGCATCACTTTCTATATTTGTATTAACATTGGTATTTTCACTGCCGTTAGGACTTTTAGTGGCATTTGGAAGAAAGTCACGGATTAAGCCGGTGCAGTGGCTTGTAAAATTATACATATCCATTATGCGTGGAACTCCGCTGATGCTTCAGCTTCTGGTGGTGTATTTTGGACCATATTACTTATTTGGAATCCGAATCTCCAAAGAGTATAGCTTTTATGCAACAATCATTGGTTTCTCCATTAATTATGCGGCATATTTCGCAGAGATTTACCGTGCAGGAATCGAAGGAATCCCGGTAGGGCAGTATGAAGCAGCCAAAGTATTGGGCTACTCTAAGGCACAGACCTTCTGTAAAATCATTTTCCCACAGATGGTAAAACGTGTGGTGCCGCCGGTAACCAATGAAGTTATTACACTGGTAAAAGATACTTCCATGGCATTTGTACTGGCTTATGCAGAAATGTTTACCATTGCAAAACAGATTGCAGCCCGTGTCAGCAGCATCATGCCATTGTTTGTAGCAGGACTTTTCTACTACATCTTTAACTTTGTAGTGGCATTTATCATGGAACGAATTGAAAAGAAACTGAGTTATTATAAGTAAGGAGAGGAAAAGAATGAAGCTGTTAGAGATAAAGAATGTAAAGAAAAGCTTTGGGGCTGTAGATGTACTTCATGATATTTCACTCTCCGTGGAACAGGGTGAGGTTGTAGCAATTATCGGTCCTTCCGGTTCCGGTAAATCAACACTGCTGCGTTGTGCCACACTTCTTGAGACAATGGATGAAGGAGAACTGGTTTATCTCGGTGAGCATGCGGTGTCAACCGGTGCGGATGGAAAATCCCAGTATGTGGGAAACGCAGAATTAAAAAAGATTCAGGGATATTTCGGACTGGTATTTCAGAACTTTAATCTGTTTCCACATTATTCCGTGTTAAAGAATCTGATGGATGCACCGGTACATGTGCAGAAGCGGAATAAAGAAGAAGTAAAGAAAGAAGCAATGGAGCTTCTTGAAAAAATGGGGTTATCCGATAAGGCAGACTGCTATCCATGCCAGCTTTCAGGTGGACAGCAGCAGAGAGTTGCCATTGCAAGAGCGTTAGCACTTCATCCACAGATTTTATTCTTTGATGAGCCAACCTCCGCATTAGATCCGGAGCTTACCGGAGAAATCTTAAAAGTAATCCGTCAGCTGGCAAGTGAGCATATGACCATGGTAATTGTAACTCATGAGATGGCATTTGCCAGAGATGTGGCTGACCGTGTCATTTTTATGGATGGCGGTTATATTATTGAACAGGGTGACCCGAAGGAAGTAATCGAGCATCCGAAAGAAGAGAGAACAAAGCAGTTCCTGGCAAGATTTGCCCAGAATTAGGATTGGGTAAAACCGGGATTGCATTATTTATAAAGTCTGCTATAATTCGTCATAGGTATTTGCTTCAACGACCAATCAATATGTATGAGAACAAGCATAGGAGAAGCTATGAAGATAATTATAGTGGGCTGTGGTAATGTAGGTGCAACACTTGCAGAACAGCTTAGTAAAGAAAAACATGATATTACAGTAATTGATACCAGACAGCAGGCTGTAGAGGCAGTGACCAATGTCTGTGATGTAATGGGAATTATTGGAAATGGTGCAAGTTTTAATGCACAGACAGATGCAGGGATTGCAGATGCAGACCTTATGATTGCAGTGACAGGTTCAGATGAACTGAATCTTTTATGCTGTCTGATCGCAAAAAAAGCAGGAGGCTGCCATACGATTGCAAGAGTCAGCAATCCTGTATACAGTAGAGAAATAGGTTTTATTAAAGAGGAATTAGGGTTGTCCATGATTATCAATCCACAGCTTGCAGCAGCACGCGAAATGGCGAGACTGCTGAAATTCCCTTCCGCGCTCAAAGTGGATTCATTTGCCAAGAGCCGGGTGGAATTAGTCAACTACCGGATTGAGGAGGACAACCCTCTTTGTAATATGCAGCTTAAGGATATGGGAAGCAGACTGCATTGTGACGTACTGATAGCAGTGGTTGAGCGTGGAGATGAAGTATATATTCCGGATGGTAATTTTGAGTTGAAAGCCAGGGATGAGATTTCTATTGTAGGGACACCGGCTAAAACCATTGAATTCTTTAAGAAACTGGGTGTGCCTACTTCTTCTGCGAGAGATGCACTGATTGTTGGTGGCGGAAGAACTTCTGTTTATCTTGCAAAGCAGCTTTTGGAAATGGGTATCCGTGTCAAAATTGTAGAGCGTGACGAAGAACGCTGCGAAGAATTAAATGAAATGGTTCCAAAGGCGATGATTATCTGTGGTGATGCAACAGATAAAGACCTTTTAATCGAAGAGGGATTGTTAGAGACAGAAGCCTTTGTGGCAACCACTAATTTTGATGAAGAGAATATCATGCTGGCATTGTTTGCAAAGAGTTTATCTTCTGCAAAACTGATTACTAAAGTTCATCGTATTTCTTATGATGATATTATTGACCAGTTAGATGTAGGAAGTATTATTTATCCGAAATTTATTACTTCCGAGAGTATTATCAAGTATGTACGTGCTATGAAAAACTCCATGGGAAGCAATATTGAGACATTGTACCGGCTGAATGATAACCGGGTAGAAGCACTGGAATTTTTAATTAAAGAGGGTTCTCCGGTGGTTGGAATTCCATTGCAGGATCTTCGCTTGAAACCTAAGATGCTGATTGGATGTATCACCCATAAAGGAAAAGTGACCATTCCAAAAGGACAGAGTGTAATTGAAGTGGGAGATACGGTAATTCTTGTTACCACGACGACAGGGTTACATGATATCCGGGATGCATTAAGGTAGGGGGCTTGTCATGAATTATTCCATGATTCGATACATATTAAGCAGTGTTATATGCTTCGTGGGAATCTTTCTTCTGCTTCCGGCAGCAACAGCAGGTATTTATCAGGAAAAGGAAGGCTTTTTATATCTGATTACCGGACTTGCCTGTATGCTGATTGGGTTTTGGGGCAGAAGAAGAAAACCGAAGAGCAGTGTATTTTATTCAAAAGAAGGATTTGCAGCAGTTGCATTAAGCTGGATAATCCTCAGTCTGATTGGCGCATTGCCAATGTATTTAACCGGAGAATTTCCATCATATATTGATGCGTTATTTGAGACAATTTCCGGCTTTACGACAACAGGTTCAAGTATCTTAAGTGATGTAGAGACACTTTCCCGTGGAACAGCTTTCTGGCGTTGCTTTACCCACTGGATCGGTGGTATGGGTGTGCTGGTATTTATTATGGCAGTCATGCCCCTTTCCGACAGCTCCAGCATGCATCTGATGCGTGCAGAAAGCCCGGGACCATCTGTTGGAAAACTGGTTCCAAAGGTAAAGACTACTGCAATGATTCTCTATGGAATCTATGTAGTCTTTACGGTGATTGAGATTATTGCGCTGTTAATAGCAGGAATGCCACTCTTTGATTCCATGACATTGACCTTTGGTACCGTGGGAACCGGTGGATTTGGACTATTGAACAGTAGTATAGCATCTTATAGTACAGCGGTGCAGATTATCATTACGGTATTTATGATTATCTGTTCCATTAATTTTACTGTATATTATATGTTTTTGATTAAGCGGCCGAAGGAAGCACTGATGTGTGAGGAAATGCGTTACTATCTTTTGATAGTATTCGGTTCGGCACTGCTTATTGCATTTAATATCAGAGCCAGCTTTGCTTCTTTTGGAAAAGCATTCCAGCAGGCAATCTTTCAGGTGGCATCTGTTATCAGTACTACAGGATTTGCCACGGCAGATTTTAATCTCTGGCCGGAATTTTCAAGAATGATTCTGGTGCTTTTAATGTTTGTCGGAGCCTGTGCCGGAAGTACCGGCGGTGGATTTAAGGTTTCCCGTCTCATTATTATGGTAAAATCTGTCCGTAATGAAATTATGTCTGTGACCCATCCGAGAAGTGTGCAGAAGGTACATATGGACGGAAGACGAATACCGGATAATGTGGTAAAGACTGTGTTATGCTATCTGGCAGGCTATGTTGTTATTCTTATCGTATCAGTGTTGTTAATCAGTCTTGATAATTTTGATATGACAACGAACTTTACAGCAGTTATGGCAACCTTTAATAATGTCGGACCGGGACTTAACAGGGTAGGACCGACCGGTAACTTTGGTGGGTTCAGTGTTTTATCCAAGCTGGTATTGATGTTTGACATGCTGGTTGGTCGATTGGAATTATACCCGATGTTAGTGATTTTTGCACCGGGTTTATGGCGGATTCATCCTCACCGCCATGTTGGCAAAGTTCAGTAAATCTTAATAAATAATAAGGAATCCCTCCTTTGTCTGTATGCTATAATGTGTTTGGAATAGCAGACAGGCAGGAGGGATTTTTATGAAAAACCGTATTCTTGTGGTGGATGATGAGAAGGAGATTGCAGACTTAGTAGAGATATATCTGGTAAGTGAGAAGTTTGACGTAATCAAGTGTTACGATGGAGATACAGCAATAGATGCAATAGAGCATGAGAAAATTGACCTTGCAATTTTGGATATTATGCTGCCGGGGATTAGTGGACTGGAGCTGTGCCGCCGGATTCGAAAAAAAGAGAATTATCCGGTTATTATGTTAACTGCAAAAGATTCCGAAGTGGATAAAGTAACCGGACTTACCATAGGAGCAGATGATTATGTGACAAAACCGTTTCTTCCGCTGGAACTGGTTGCAAGAGTGAAGGCACAGTTACGCCGCTATGAGCGCTATGGAGCAAGGACGGACCAGCCGGCAGGGAATATGTCTTTCGCTGGAAATATGACAGAGAATGCAATTACAAATGGCTCATATGATGCAGTAAACGGAACCTATGCATCAAATCATGCAGAAACAGAAGCAGATGATACGATTCTATGCCGGGGGATTTTATTAAAGAAGCGTGCACACGAATGCTATCTCGATGGAGATGAGATTTCACTTACACCGACAGAATTTACGATTTTGCAGGCGTTGTGTGAAGCAAAAGGCAGGGTACTCAGTGCGGAAGAGCTGTTTCATATTATCTGGAAAGACGAATATTATAGCAAAAGCAACAATACCATAACCGTTCACATCCGGCATCTGCGGGAGAAACTTAAGGATACCGGTGAACGTCCAAAATACATTAAGACAGTATGGGGAGTGGGATATAAGATTGAAGGATGACAATAATAAGAAAAAACTGGATTTTGCACCGGTAAGACGAAAAATATTTTCCCGGATTGTATTACTGATGGCAGGAGCTTTCTTTGGCATCTGGTTTCTCTACCAGTATGTGCTGCAGGGCAGATTTGCGGATGGAATGGTAAGGTTTCTTTATGATTTTACCAGCATGACTTATGAGGATGCGAGAGATTTCTATTGGCATAATATCGGAAATCACTTCGAACTGATTTTCTTTGGGGCAATTGCACTGGTATTCTGTCTGATGTTTTATTTCTTTTTAAATTCATTTACAAAATATTTTCAGGAAATCGATGACGGAATCAATGCATTGGTGCATCATGATGGCAGACAGATCCGCATGTCAAAGGAAATGGCTGCCATGGAAGAAAAGTTAAACAGCGTGAATGCAACTTTAAACCGGCAGCTTTATGATATTCAGATGGCAGAGAAGAAGAAGGATGAGCTGGTATTGTATCTTGCCCACGATATCCGGACACCGCTTACCTCTGTGATTGGGTATCTGAAATTATTAGAGGAGATGCCGGATATTTCAAAAGAGCAGCAGGATAAATTTATCCATGTCACCCTGGACAAAGCACTGAGACTGGAAGTTCTGGTGAATGAATTTTTTGACATTACCCGTTTTAACCGGCAGGATATTGAACTGGCAACGACAGAGATAGACCTTTATTATATGCTGATGCAGCTGTCGGATGAAGTCTACCCGCTTCTTGCACCGGAACATAAGAAAGTGGAAATACGGGCTGATGAAAACTGCAAAGTATATGGGGATGCAGATAAGCTGGCGCGGATTTTCAATAACATATTAAAAAATGCCATTGCCTACAGCAACCCGGACAGTACCATTGTTATTTCCGCATGGGAGGAGCCACCGGGAACCGTTATTCTGTTCAGTAATCAGGGGCAGACCATATCACCGGAAGAACAGCAGCGTATTTTTGACAAGTTCTATCGGCGGGATGAAGCGAGACAGACCAACAGCGGGGGAGCGGGTCTGGGACTTGCCATCGCAAAAGAACTGGTGGATCTGCATGGAGGAACCATTCGTGTAATGAGTGAAAACGGCCGGACAACATTTAAGGTCTGCCTGCCGAGACGAAAAATGCCGACAGCTTAGAAACGCCGGTTGTATTTTTATGCGTATTATTTTATAATATTCGTTATGAGTAAAGAAGAAAAAAAGCTAAGACAACAAAATAAAGAGAAGATAAAGAAGGAGAAAGCCGCTGCCAAAGCAGAAAGCAAGCAGGAGAAGCAGGCGGTCAAAGAGCAGAGCCGGCACGAAAAAGCCGCTTCAAAGGAACTAGAAAAGCAGGAGAAGCAGCAGCGGAAAGCAGAAGATAATAAGCGTCGTCATACCGATATCAAATGGGACCGGCTGGATAATACGGCACATCTTTTTCCGGTCATTGCAGGAGAAGCAATGAGCAATGTGTACCGGATTGCAGTTACCTTAAAGGAAGAGGTGCAGCCGGAGTATCTGCAGCAGGCACTGGATATCGTACTTCCAAAATTTCCGGGCTTTAACTTAAGACTGCGTCAGGGGATTTTCTGGTATTATTTTGAAGAAAATGGCAAGAGTGCTCCAAGAGTACAGGAAGAAAGACATTTTCCATGCCGTTTTATCAGACAGAATAAGAACCACAGCTATCTTTTCCGGGTAACTTATTATAAATGTCGGATTAACCTTGAGGTTTTTCATGTACTGACAGATGGCATGGGCGGAATCAATTTCTTAAAGGAGCTGACCTATCAGTATTTAAGACTGGTGCATCCGGAACTGAAGGAGAAGCTGGGAGATAAGTTAAGCAGCGACACATCCATGAACCGTGAGGACAGCTTCCTTAAAAATTACAAGCACAGCTATGCCAAGGGATATAAGACAAAGAAAGCATATCTTATCAAAGGGGAAAAATTACGAACCGATGAATTTGGAGTGATTCATGGATTTGTAAAGATTCCGGCATTGAAAGAGGTATGTCATAAATATGGTGTCAGCATCAATGAGTATCTGGTTGCGGCATTTGCTTACAGCGTATATCGGGAATATCTGCATGGCATGCCGGACAAACGTCCGATTCGTGTAGCGGTTCCGGTGAATTTAAGACCATATTTTAATTCCATTACCACCAAGAACTTTTTTACGGTAGTATCTGCAGAGTTTGAACCGGTGGAGGATTCCTATACGTTTGAAGAAGTATTGAAGATTACTACAGAGAGTCTTCATCAACAGATTAATAAAGAACATTTAGAGGAACTGTTTTCCTATAATGTTTCCAATGAAAAATTATTGGTTGCAAGAGCAGTACCGCTGTTTTTGAAAAATATTGCCATGCGTTATGTGTATACATCGGCAGCACTGGCAAATACATCAACCGTAACCAACATTGGAAATGTGAAAGTGGAAGAGGATTACCAGCCATATATCAAGATGTTTTATGCATTCCTTGCCATGTCAAAGGGACAGAATATCAAGGGTACGATTTGTTCCTATCAGGATACGCTGGCATTTACCTTTAGTTCTGTTTTAAAAGATACATCCCTGCAGCGTGGATTTTTCCGGAAACTGTCAGAGGATGGTCTGAATGTGGAAATAGAAAGTAATGGTGTGTATTATGAGTAAATGTAAGAACTGTAATGTGGAAATCTTAGATGACAGCCAGATCTGTCCGCTGTGCCACAGTGTATTAGAAGAAGGAGAAGAAGGACGCAATACCTATCCGGATGCATGGATTCCCACCAGAAGATTAAAATTTGTGACAAATATTATATTCTTTCTGGTGTTATTAGGCAGTGTGGCAGCAGGCTATCTCAATTATATCTGGTATCAGGGAAAACTCTGGAGCCTGATTGCAATTGCAGGACTTTGGTATCTGTTCCTGATTTTCCGGCTGGATATTTTAAGCAATAATGGATATCGGACGAAAATTATAGCAACTACATTATCCGGAATTTTATATGTGATTCTGATTGACTGGATAGTGGGATTTCATGGCTGGTCGGTTAATTATGTGCTTCCGGCAGGCATTATGCTGTTAGATGCAGGTATTGTTCTGCTCATGATTATCAATTCCAGAAACTGGCAGAGTTATCTGATGTTCCAGTTGTTTGGAATTGTATGCAGCCTGATACCGCTGCTTTTGATAGCACTTCACATCGTGACCCATCCGGGCTTAAGTGAACTGGCATTTGGAATATCGGTATTTTTATTCCTCGGAACGCTGATTATCGGTGACCGCAGAGCCAGACTAGAGTTAAAGAGAAGATTTCATGTAAGGTGATTATGGAAGAAAGTAAGACGAGTGTACAGGGCAGAGTCATCCGTGACCTAATTGCCCGTTTTGCAAGTGATAACTTGATAGGAAGAAAATTAAAGACTGGAGAGCTTCGTAAGAAAATGGTGGAACCGGCGTGGAAATGCCCGGACTGTTTTCTGATGCAGAAAATTAAGATGCCACAGTTTGAAATGGAGCTTTTAACCTCCATGCAGAATCCGAGGGAAGATAAAGTGGTTCTGCAGCTGCATGGTGGCGGGTATATTGGAAAAATGCGAAATGCCTACCGCACCTTTGCCGGACTTTACAGCGAGGTGGGAAGAGGAATCAGTGTGCTGACCATCGATTACCGCGTGGCACCGGAGCATCCTTTCCCGGCAGCATTGGAAGATACGGTGGAAGCCTATGAATGGCTGCTAAGCTGTGGATTTAAGCCGGAGCAGATTATTGTGGCAGGTGATTCTGCCGGAGGTGGACTGGCTTTGGCACTTTGCATGTACTTAAAGGATCATGGGAAAGCACTTCCCTGCGGACTGATTGCCATGTCTCCCTGGACAGATCTGACTGCCAGTGGTGAATCCTATGATACGAATTATGAGCGGGACCCTTTATTTGGAAATACAAGAGACAGTCTCATTTACAATAAGGATTATGTAGGAGACGCAGACGAAACGAATCCTTATATTTCGCCGTTGTTTGGTGACTTCACAGGATTTCCGCCAATGCTGATTCAGGTAGGTTCTTATGAGATGCTTTTAAGTGATTCCACATCCGTAGCAGAAAAGGCAAAGAAGCAGGGCGTAAAAGTCCGCTTAAGCATTTACGAAGGAATGTTTCATGTATTCCAGATGGCAATGCTTATGATGCCGGAATCCAAGCGGGCATGGGCTGAAGTCGGCAAATTCATTGAGATGATTTCGGAATAAAAATCCGCTGTATCGGAAAAGACTGATTAAAATGTCTCAACCGGGACAGCGGATTTTGTATATGCAGGTAACTAACGTTTGTTAGTCAGGTGTGACACGTTCATATAATTTGGCAGTCCATTTTCATAGGAAATGGAAGTCTCGCCCTGAATCAGTGGGAGAAGATATGCTACCATTTCTTCGGTAACGTCATTTCCACGCTCGTTAATCCATGCTCTTGGAACGGATTTTGCTTCGTTCGCAATATTTTTGATTTCTGCATAACCGTATTCGATGGTATATGGTGCATTGGAAGTACGGTTCATGGTTACCATAGAAGCGGTAATACCCTGTTTTGCAAAAGCAACAGCATGTTCACCGGAAGCAACTGCTTCATTTAAATCGGTGGCAGAAGAAAGGTGGGCAGCGCAACGTTGTAATACATTTACTTCTACAGAACGGACTTTTACGTTGATATTGTCTTTAATCAGATATTCCAGCGCTTTACCGGCACCGCTTAACTGGCTGTGACCGAAGGTATCTTCCTTGCTTTCTCCGGCACAGATATAATTGCCTTCTGCATCATGAATTCCTTCAGATACCGCAATAATAATATTGTTGTGTTCCTCTAAGAGAGCACGCACATCCGTTAAGAACTCATCTTTATCAAAATTGCATTCCGGAAGATAAATAAGATGCGGTGCATCGCTGTATTCGTTTCTGGCAAGGGCGGAAGCGGCGGTCAGCCAGCCGGCATCGCGTCCCATAATTTCTACGATTGTTACACTCTTTACGGCATAGATAAATGTATCATGTGCAATTTCAAGTAAAGAAGACGCAATATATTTGGCTGCAGAGCCAAATCCCGGAGTGTGGTCTGTTACCATCAGGTCATTATCGATGGTCTTTGGAATACCAATAATGCGTACATTGCTTCCGATACGCTCGGCATATTCGGAAAGCTTTAATACGGTATCCATGGAATCATTTCCGCCGATATAGAAGAATGCACCGATATTCAGCTTTTCAAACTGCTTGAAAATATAGTTATAAGAAGAATCATCATCCATAAAATCCGGCAGCTTAAAACGGCAGGAACCAAGGTACATTGCCGGTGTGTGAATCAGACGCTCTAATGCATTATCGTCTGCTTCCATAATTTCGGAAAGGTTAAGATAATGTTCATTTAAAATACCTAAGATTCCATTTACGGAACCGTAAACAGTGCCATAGCAGCCGGCAGCACCTTTAATGACACCGGCAAGGCTTGCATTTATTGCAACGGTTGGTCCGCCGGACTGGGCAACCATGCAGTTTTGAATCGATGTATTCATAGTCAGACTCCTTTGTGATTTCAAAGATTTGTGTTAGGATATATAAGAAAGTTATATTTGCTATAAGAAAATATCCTACAAGAATAACTATATATGATAGAATCGGAAAAGGCAAGACTAATCCGGCGGGAGTGGGAAGAACCGCAAGAAAAAATAAAGGAAAGGCAAAAGAGATGGAAAATTGTATGCTCTGCCCAAGAGAATGTGGCGTAAATCGTAAAAAAGGTGAAATGGGAGTCTGTGGTCAGACAGCAGCTATAAAGGCTGCAAGAGCGGCACTTCATATGTGGGAAGAACCGTGCATTTCCGGGCAGAATGGCTCCGGAACGGTATTTTTCAGCGGCTGTAATTTAGGCTGTATCTTCTGCCAGAATCACAATATTGCCACAGGAAAAGCTGGAATTGAAATAAGTATAGAGCGGCTGGCAGAAATTTTCCTGGAATTGCAGGAAAAGGGTGCAAATAATATCAATCTGGTAACGGCAGGACATTTTGTACCACAGGTTGTTGAGGCACTGAAGCTGGCAAAGCAGCAGGGACTTTATCTTCCGGTTGTTTATAATACCAGCTCCTATGAAAAGGTGGAAACACTTCGCCTGTTAGAGGGTTATGTGAATATTTATCTTCCTGATTTAAAATATGTTGACAGCACAATCAGCAGCAGGTATTCCCATGCAGCGGACTATTTTACTTGTGCCAGTGCAGCAATTGCAGAAATGGTGCGGCAGGTAGGCGAGCCGGAATTTGTTTTCGAACGGGCAGCAGGCAAAGAAGGCGGCAGTGCAGAATTCCTGGCAGCTGAGAAAAAGAAAATTTCGGAACAGCAGAATAATATGATATTTGACGCAGCAGAATATCAGGAACGCAGCGAAGCCGGGGAGTCTCTTCTGATGAGAAAAGGCGTCATTGTGCGCCATCTTGTTATGCCGGACTGTGTGGAAGATTCCAAGCGTGTGATATCTTATCTTCTTAAGACCTATGGAGGTCGGATTTTTATCAGCATTATGAATCAGTATACGCCGCTGCCACAGTGCAGGGAGTATCCGGAATTAAGCCGCCGGGTAACGGAAGCGGAATATGATGCGGTGGTGGATTATGCGATTGAACTTGGCATTGAGAATGGTTTTATCCAGGAAGGGGATGTGGCAGAGGAAAGTTTTATCCCGGAGTTTGATGGAGAAGGGATTGTGAGGGAAGATATGGGTAGATAATTATAAGAGAAAAAAGTGATGTTACAAAGTGGTTTGTAGAGCGTTTGGATGAATTATATAATTTGACAAAAAAGATACATGGAAAAAATTATATGGTATAGAAAGCGGTGAGGAGGCACTGGAAAATTATCTTGCGTTCCGCCAATAATTGATAGTAGTAAAAGTAAAAATATGTGCTATAATAAATATATGTTAATTACATTAGCCAGAAAGTCAATATAAAGTGTTTTATGCATAAGGAAAAAATGAAGGAGTACTTGAAATGAAAAAGAGTATTGTAATTGCGATCGTTGGAGTATTAGTTATAGCTGGTGTAGGAAGTGCAGTTTACTTCCAGGCAACCAAGAAAACAAAGGTTGGAAGTGCAGTAGCATCTACAGAGCAGGAAGTAGCAGTTCCATCCGCAGATGATATGGAAGCACAGGTAAAAGAAGTCGTAGCTGCAAAGGAAGCAGAACTGGAAGCACAGAAAGCTGCAGAAGAGGAAGCTGCAAGAGTAGCAGCGGAGCAGGCAGCAAAAGAAGAAGCAGAAAAAGCTGCCAAGGAGAAAGAACAGGTAGCAAATAATAATACTGGCAATGGAAATACAACTGCAAAATCCAATAAATCAGGTAGCACTGGAACTAAAAGCAATGGTTCTGCTTCCAGTAATGGTAATAGCAATAATGAATCAAATAGCACATCTGCAGTCACAGATGATGATAACCCAATTCCAGGTTTAACTCCTGGACAAAGTTGGGATATGGGGGAACCTATACATGAATCAGAAATTCCTGGAGGGGGAACAGCATATTCTTATGACCCAATAGTTATTCCACCAACAGAATAATAAAAAGATATAGAAAAATAGCCAAGCATATGCTTGGCTATTTAAAAAAGGGCAACAAAAAGGAGCGTTTTATATTCGCTCCTTTGTTAAAATTATAAAGTTAAGGCACTAAATTCGCCAAAATTCGCCCAAAATGATAAAAAATCTTGACATCTCCCGCAAAAGTTCTATAATACATTTTCGGTAATGCGAGGATGTAAAAGGATGAATAAAGAAAGAGACTATTTTTTTGATAATTTAAAAGCGGTATTGATATTCTTAGTTGTGCTTGGACATTTCCTGCTCCCAATCCGTGGAGACAATCCACTGGTGGTAGTGAAACGGCTCATCTATGTATTTCATATGCCGCTTTTTGTATTTATCTCCGGTTATTTTGCCAAGAAAATTTATAAAAATGGACAATATAATTTTAAGAAAATATTGTATCTGCTGAAAGCATATGTTGTGTTCGTTGTGGCAATTCAGATAGTATATGCCATTGCGGGATTTGAAAAATTTACGGAGATAGATTTCTTTTCCCAAAGTGGTGCACCGTGGTATTTATTTGCAATGATTGTATGGTATCTGACGATACCACTTGTCCGTAAATGTAAAGCGATGCCGGTTCTTTTGCTTACGGTAGTGCTGGCATTAACAGCTGGCTATTTTAAAAATGTGGGGGACTTTTTATGTCTGTCACGAATTCTGGTATTTGGACCGTTTTTCTATCTGGGCTATTTTCTGGAGCAGAAGACACTGGAAAAAGCATTGCAGCCAAAGCTTCAGAGACTGGTGGTTCCATGCGCGGAGGCAATCTGTATCTTTATTCTGGCATATGGAGCAAGGTTGAAAGATTCCCTGGGAATGGTATATGAAAATATATCCTATTATGAACTGGAAGAAGTGTGGAAAGGACCGATGGTCCGCCTTTCCCTGATGATTGCAGCATTTCTTATTTCCTGGGCAATTATGTTTTTCATTCCGAGAGGAAAGACAAGGTTGTCAGTAATCGGACAGAATACCATGCCGGTATATATGCTGCACCGGATTTTGCGGGATATTCTGATGTTTGCCGGAATCTATGATTATCTGGGTGACTGGGGCTGGATAGCATTTTTTATCCTGTTGGGATTAAGTGCTGGAATCGTATATGTGTTAAATAATTCACATGTTGTCAATCAGGTCAACCGGATACTGGCATTACATACGCCACAGTTGATCAGAAACTTAAAAAGGCAACGGGCACGTTAGTCTGGATGGAAGAGATTGCTACCATTGGAATGATAAAGAGAGGTGGTCGTATGTCAGAAAATAGAAAAATTCGTGTTTTTTATCAGTTTAACGGATATGTCCAGGGTGTGGGATTCCGCTATCGAATGTCGCATCTGGCGGGGCATTTTGGTGTGACTGGCTGGGTGCGCAATGAATATGACGGCTCGGTACAGGCAGAATTGCAGGGACTGCCGGAAGAAATTGATATGATAATTCAAAGACTCTGCCAGGACCGTTACATCGAAATCCGCAGCATGGACAGAAAAGAACTTCCACTGGATGAGACGGAACGGGGCTTCCATGTAAAATATTAAAATGCAAAAAGCAGCTTCTGGCATACTTTGTCAGGAGTGTTTTTACTTTACAGGAAATTGCTTTCCTGTAAAGTAAAAACGCTCTGCGAGGATGCGCACTGCGGCGTATAAGGTAGATGTCGCAAGCGACCGCCGCAGGCGCGAGAATGTGCCAAGGTACATTCTTTGTTCAGAAAAGTTGCAAAAAATAGCAAGAAATAGTAAACTGTGGGATATGCGAGTATACTACTATGAAAATGAATTAGAGGATGAATTCAATGCATTTGACAGCTTTGCCATCCAGCTTGCCTTCAAACAGGCTAAATTGAAAAAGAAAAAGATGTACCGTGTAATCCGGGAAGGCAATTATACCGGATTTCCGGGATTTTACGGAGCGTTAATGCGCCATTGCAACACACTGCCGTTAAGCTCTAATTTTAAGACCATGGAGAAATTCATTGCTGCCGTAGACAGGGTATTAGAGAAAAATCAGTTTGTACTTGTCTATCCGGAGCAGGGAATGTGGTGGAATTACCGGAAACCAAGACCGCTGCAGAAGGGCGCATTTACCTTCGCTGCCAGAAATAATAAGCCGGTACTTCCCGTATTTATTACCATGGAAGACAGTGATGTTTTAGATGATGACGGATTCTATGTGCAGGAATATACGGTGCATTTCTGTGAACCGATTTATCCGGATCCGAATAAAAAGCGTGCACAGAATTCCTGTAAGATGTGGGATAAGAATTATGAAGCGTGGAAAGCTGTTTACGAGCAGACCTATGGAGAGAAACTGACCTATAGTTGTGATGAGAAACAGCCGATTAAAGAGAAGAAAGCACTCTAATAAAAGTTGCAGGAAATGTAACATGTATTGAGAAAGGGTAAAGGGATAAATTATGAATAATCAGTGGAACCAGATGCCACCAAACATGCCGCCACAGCAGAGACCGCCGATGCTACCGAATATGCCGCCACAGCAGAGACCGCCGATGCCACCGAATATGCCGCCACGACAGGGAAAAATGCCACGGCCGGAGCTCTCTCCGGAAGATAAGAAGCAGGCAGACAAATTATGTATTATTTCCATGATTTTGATGTTTGCACCGATGGCAGTAATTTTTATTAAGAATATTATTCTGGGACTGTTGTTTGATGCAGGAAAAGAAGAATTTTATTATAATATCGCAAGCAGCTATGTATTAGGTTCAATTCTGACTTTTCTTATGGCTGGCTGTGGAATTGCAGCACTGGTACTTATGATTTTGGTCCGTGTAAAATATCCGCAGAGTGTATTTGGTAAAGTACTGATGTGGCTTTATATTGCACTTGCCATTCTTGTAGTAGTATTTATAGCAGTAACAATTATTGCCTGTGGGCTGGCATTCATAAGCTGTGTCCGAAACTGTCCGGGCTGATGAGGCAGGAAAATAAATGATAGATATTACGATTTTGCACTGGAGAATTTCGCCGTATTTTATCTGTTTTCTCTTAAGCTTTGTACTGGCATATCTTTATGTCACATGGTATTTGAAAAAAGCAGGAGTAAAGGGCAGTCATATCTTCTATTCAGAGCTTTTGAATACAGTTCTGGCATTATATTTTGGAGCATTTTATACCTTTATTGTGCAGCTGGCAGAACAGGGTAAAGTAGAAACATTTGGTTTTTCCAGTCTTGGCGGTATGGCGGGCATCCTGCTCGGTGTGTGGATTTTTACAAAAATCAGTAAGGAACATAAGATAGAGCTATGGACTGCATATGTGCTGGCATTGGGACTGATGTATGCGGTTTCAAAGCTTGGCTGTTTTTTTGCAGGCTGTTGTGTTGGCATGAGATATCAGGGACCTGGCAGTATCCGCTATCTTGATAATGGAGCAGCGGGGGAATACCTTTTTCCGGTCCAGCTGGCAGAGACGATCTTATTTCTGCTGGCGTTTTTGTTGCTTCACAGGATGGCAGAACGAAAAAGGAATGGTATAATTCCAAAGAGTCTGTTGCTGTATGCGATATTAAAATTCGTACTGGATTATATGAGGTATTATGAAGACAGAAAGATTTTCAGTGCGAACCAGTGGGGATGTCTGCTGGTAGCTGTAAGCGTATTGCTCTATGAGGCAGTACGGCAAATTAGACAAAGAGCGAATAATAAAGTAATATAACGGATATGAGAAAAGAGTTTTGTGGGTGTTGTGCCGGCAGAACTCTTTTGCATTGTTATGCATCCAAAGAAGCTGCCGGACAGGTTATGGTGGTTATCAAGCGTTATATTTATTGTAAAAGGTTGGATTCGGAACAAAGTATTTAGAAAAAAATGGAAAATTAGTTTACATAATATAGGTACAAAATATGGGACACATCCTGTTGTAACATAATCTTATCAGAGAGCAAAGTCACTGAAAAATACCAGAAAAGTGGCAGAAAAGCGAAGGAAAAGATAAGAAAAAAGACACAGGGAGGTCACAATTATGCGTGATAATACAGTACATGTAAGAAGAGGAAAGAAACATCCGTCAAGAATGGAAATGATAGTGCTTGCAGCTCTTGCAGCCCTTATGGTAAGCGGCGGAACATTATTACTGTTGGCAGCTTTGCTGGGACAGGATATTACAGACTGGAACCACAGAGCAGCAATTACAGCAGGACTTTCTCTTGCCGGAGTTGTGTGGGGATGGTTAATCAGGGCAAACCGTTAGACATATCCGTGGGATAAGTACGACATGGTTTTTCGAATTGAGGTTGACGCATTCCCGATAGTTTTCTATAATGAAACTGATTATATTGTACAGGAAAATCAAAAGAAGATTTTCTGTTGTTTTGGAGAAAAAGGGAATTGAAGGAGACGGAAAATGAAGAAAACAATTCGTAAGATAGAGATACTTTTCATGGCATTGATTTGCATTTTTGCCATGTCAGGAATGCCGATGCAGGTATATGCAGGTCCTGCGGATAATTCGCTGGAGACACTGACAGTAGCCGAGGGTTCATTATCACCTGCATTTGAAGGAAACCGTATGTACTATACGGTACAGGTAGGACAGGATGTAAGCAGCGTGACGGTAAGTGCAAAAACGGTAAATCCGGCAGCAACGATTCAGTCCGGAGTGGGAACCACTACCTTAAAAACAGATGGAGATACAAAGATTGACGTAGTAGTGCAGGCAGAGAATGGAAATCTTGCAACTTATCATCTGACCATAACCAAGTCTGCAACAGGTGCTGCAACAGATACTACAACAAATACAGATACTACAACAAGTACAGACACAGGTAATACTCCGGCGGACAATAATACCGGAGCAGATAATGGCACAGATACAGCCACGCCGGACGATACTGTATCTGCCTATACCGTGTCAGAAGATTTCGCAGCAGAACAGATTCCGGCGGATTTTACAGAAGCGCAGGTAACTTATCAGGGAGCTGAATACCGTGGTGCTGCTTTTAACAATGGTAATTTATCTCTTTTATATATGACAGATGCAGCAGGAAATGCAGGCTTTTATGTGGTAAATGGCACCGATGGCAGTGTGTGCCCATATATTCGTATCGATAATGGGGATAAGTATCTGATTTTAATGACACCTTCGGCAGTGACTTCCTTTGTACCGGGCGAAGCAACCACGCCTATTCAGGTTGGGGACAGTACATTTGAAGATGCATACGCAACAGATACAGAAAATATTTATACCGTATATGGAATGACAAATGATGGACAGGAAGGCTGGTATAATTACAATACCAGTGATGGAACCTTCAGCGAATACCAGTACAGTGACAGCACGGAGGAGGATACCGATACCACCTATCTGCAGAATGCATTAAATGACTTAAATGACAAATATACCGCTAGAAAAGACCGGGATTTAAAAATTATTGCCGGATTAATTGTAGTAATCGTAATTCTTATTTTTATCATTATTAATCTGTTGCTTCGCGGAAGAAGAGGCTATGAAGAAGAGGACGATGATGAAATCGAAGAAGCAGTAGATATCTTTGAAGAAGAAAAACGCAGAAAGGCAAAGAAGAAACAGAAATTCGTAGAAGATACCGGTAAAGTCGAAGAAGAACCGGTCAAAGAAAAAGAGACCAGTGCAGTGAAGGATTTACCGGAGAAAACAGAGTCAGAAGAAAAAGAAGAAGCGGATTCCGCCGCTCAGTTACCGGAAGAAGTGGCAGAACGGTTAGGCGAAACTGACTTTATGGAAGAATTTGAAGAAGAACCGGAATTTATGTCCGGCAGAAAGAAACGTGAAAAGGAAAAGAGAGAAAAAAAAGAGAAGAAACGGCGGAGCAAAGATATTTTTGATGACGATGATGAAGATAATGGAATCTTTGCAAGCCATGATGACTTTATTGAAAAAGAATCATCAGATGATGATATTGAAGTAATGGATTTAAATGATTTATAAGAGAATTGGCGCGTAGTGACAGGAGGATTTTATGCATAAACCATATACAAAACAAGCGCAAAAAGTAATAGAACTGACGACAAAGGCAGCCAGAAGCATGCATCATAATTATATTGGAACAGAGCACCTTTTACTGGGATTGCTAAAAGAAGGCAGTGGAGTAGCTGCCTGTGTTCTGATGGATGCGGGAGTAGAAGAAACCCGTCTGGTAGAACTGATAGAAGATTTAATCGCTCCATCTTCGGATGTGGCAGTATTAGACCGGAAAGGTTATTCTCCAAGGATTCAGCATATCATTGAGACCGCTGACCAGGAGGCAGAGCGTTTTGACAATGAGAATATCGGAACAGAACACCTTTTAATTGCATTATTGAAAGAGGCAGACTGTGCCGGTGTACGTCTGTTGAATACACTGGGTGTGAATATCCAGAAGATTTATATCGAGACTCTGGTAGCCATGGGAGAAGACGTAAACCGCTATAAAGAGGAGATTGCGGCAAGCAAATCCGGAAAAAAGAAAGCAGTAGAAGTAACGCCAACCTTAGATCAGTATTCCAGGGATTTAACTGCTATGGCAGCCTATGGTGAGATAGACCCGGTGATTGGCAGAGAGGCAGAGATTGCCCGCGTGATTCAGATTTTAAGCCGCAGGACGAAAAATAATCCATGCCTGATTGGAGAGCCGGGAGTTGGAAAGACAGCTATTGCAGAAGGACTTGCCCAGCGTATTGCATCCGGACTGGTTCCGGATACAGTCCGGGGAAAACGAGTGGTAACACTGGATTTATCCGGAATGGTAGCAGGCTCTAAATACCGTGGAGAATTTGAAGAGCGGATTAAGAAAGTCATTCGTGAAGTGACAGAAGCAGGAAATGTACTTCTTTGCATAGATGAACTTCATACCATTATCGGAGCAGGTGGAGCGGAAGGTGCTATTGATGCATCCAATATTTTAAAGCCATCCCTTGCCCGTGGAGAAATACAATTAATCGGAGCAACCACATTAGAAGAATACCGTAAATATATTGAAAAAGATGCAGCCCTGGAACGTCGTTTCCAGCCGGTAACGGTGGAAGAACCGACGGAAGAGCAGGCAATAGAAATATTAAAGGGATTAAGAGAACGCTATGAGAAGCATCATCATGTACAGATTACAGATGCCGGAATTGAAGCCGCAGTGAAGCTGTCTATCCGTTATATTGCAGACCGTTATCTGCCGGATAAGGCCATTGATTTGATGGATGAGGCTTCCTCGAAGGTTCGTCTTGGCGGATTTAAAATGCCGGAGAAGATTGGTGAACTGGAACGTAAGGCTGCTCAGTTAGAGGACGATATGGAGACGGCATTGATGGAACAGCGGTTTGAAGATGCCGGGGCAATCCGCAAGGAGAAGGAAGCTGCCCGGAAGAAATACGAAAAGCAGGTGGAAAAATACCATCGGGATGCAGACAAGAAGAAACTGGTTGTCGGAGAAAATGAAATTGCAGAAATTGTATCTGACTGGACAAAGATACCGGTGAAGAGACTGGCAGAGGGCGAGGCTGCACGTCTCAACCGTCTGGAAAAGACACTGCATAAGCGTGTAGTAGGACAGGAAGAAGCAGTCAGTGCAGTGGCAAGAGCAGTCAGAAGAGGACGGGTAGGATTAAAAGATCCGCATCGTCCGATAGGTTCCTTCCTTTTCTTAGGACCGACCGGAGTTGGTAAAACAGAGATAACAAAGGCACTGGCAGAGGCTGTCTTTGGCGATGAGCAGGCAATGATTCGTGTTGATATGTCAGAGTACATGGAGAAGCACAGTGTTTCTAAAATGATTGGTTCACCGCCAGGTTATGTAGGTTATGAAGAAGGCGGCCAGCTCAGCGAAAAGGTCAGAAGAAAACCATATTCTGTTATTCTTTTTGATGAAATTGAAAAGGCACACCCGGATGTATTTAATGTATTGCTTCAGGTACTGGATGATGGACAGATTACAGATGCCCAGGGCAGACGGGTAGATTTTAAGAATACGATTATCATTATGACTTCCAATGCAGGGGCGCAGTCTATCATTGCACCGAAGAAGCTTGGATTTGCTGCAGGCGAAGATGAAAAGAAGAATTATGAATACATGAAAAATGGTGTAATGGAAGAAGTCCAGAGAATCTTTAAGCCGGAGTTTTTAAACCGAATTGACGAGACCATTGTATTCCGGGCTCTCAATAAAGAGGACATGAAGAAGATTGTCACCATTTTAAGCAAATCTTTAATTGACCGGTGTGAAAAACAGATGGGTATCCATCTGACCATAACCGGCAGCGTAAAAGGATACATTGCTGAGAAGGCATACAATCCGAAATATGGAGCAAGACCATTGCGGCGTATGATACAGACACAGATAGAAGATATGCTGGCAGAAGAGATTTTATCCGGTAAAATCAAGCCGGGAGATGATGTGGAAATCCGCATGGTAAAAAAGGAAATAAAAACCGTTGTGAATTCATCAAAATAACTGGAAAAATGTGTCGAGATAAGCTATAATATTTTCATAAAATTTACGAAAAAGCCATCGTGGGATAGTGGCTTATAGGAGGATAAAAAATGGCTGTAGTTGCAGAATTAATTCGTTCAGAAGCAAACGGAACAATCAGTTTTGGAGATTATACACTGGGAGTAAAATCCAAACTGGACAATTTTGAACATTCGGGAGATTTGTACAAAGTTAAGACATTTCGTGAGATTACCAAATTAGAGAGAAATGGAATGTTTGTATATGAATCTGTTCCAGGAACTGCAGTTACAAATATGACAGCATCCGAAAACGGTGTGGAATTTGAAGTAGAAGGACCGGAAGATGCAGAGATTACACTTGGCTTAATGGAAGAGACAGAGTATGATGTATTTGTAGCAGGAAAATCAATTGGTCAGATGAAGACCAATTTAGGTGGTAAATTAACACTTAGCGTTGAATTAGATCCGGAAACTCCGGTTGCAGTAAAAGTATTCAGAGTATAAATGGATATATCAATAAGATGATAAGAAAGAGAATCCAATTCCAGCGGATTGGGTTCTCTTTTTACTAATTTACGCGAGTAGCGAGAAAAAATCCGGGAGAAAAGAAGAAACTAAGCTCGTAAAGGGTGTTTCTCGCAGTTGCCGGTAGGTAAGAAAGACAGTTATTGCAAGAATAAGGGGGAAAATAGATGGCAAAGGGAAAAGCAACCGTATTTTTCTGCCAGGACTGTGGCTATGAATCATCCAAATGGATGGGACAGTGCCCGGGATGCGGCGGGTGGAATACTTTTGTAGAAGAAGTGATAGATAAATCAGCACCTGCAAAAGTGCGGAAGGAAGCAGCAAAAGCAGAAGTTGTAAAAATTGCAGATATTAAAACAGGACGGGAAGAGCGGCTGACTACAGGACTAAAAGAGTTAGACCGGGTTTTGGGAGGTGGAATCGTAAAAGGTTCCCTTGTTTTAGTCGGTGGAGATCCTGGAATTGGAAAATCCACGCTGCTTTTACAGGTGTGCCGGAATCTTTCCATGCAGAAGACCGATGTATTATATATTTCCGGAGAGGAATCCCTGCAGCAGATAAAAATTCGTGCAGAGCGTATCGGAGAATTTGGCGATACTTTATCACTGCTTTGTGAGACCAATCTGGATACTATCAAAGAAGTGATTAGCAGAACAAAACCGGAAATCGTGGTCATTGACTCAATTCAGACCATGTATAATGAAAATATTACATCGGCGCCTGGCAGTGTTTCCCAGGTCCGGGAAGCAACCGGAGTTCTGATGCAGATTGCAAAGGGGCTTGGTATTTCTATTTTTATTGTCGGCCATGTGACCAAAGAGGGTGTTGTGGCAGGCCCCCGTGTGTTAGAACATATGGTAGATACGGTATTGTATTTTGAAGGTGACCGTCATGCGGCATATCGTATATTGCGTGGCGTGAAGAACCGTTTTGGTTCCACGAATGAGATAGGTGTATTTGAAATGTGTAACGAAGGGTTAAGGGAAGTGGAAAATCCTTCAGAATATATGTTAAGTGGAAAGCCGGAAGGAGCATCCGGTTCTGTAGTGGCATGCTCTATGGAGGGAACCCGTCCGATTCTTTTGGAAATACAGGCACTGGTGTGCCACAGCAATTTTGGAATGCCAAGAAGAACAGCTGCAGGAACGGATTATAACAGGGTCAATCTTCTGATGGCTGTATTAGAAAAGAGACTGGGACTGTCTTTAAGTTCCTGCGATGCATATGTAAATATTGCCGGGGGTATCCGTATGAATGAACCCGCAATTGATTTGGGTATTGTGCTTGCGATTGTATCCAGCTATAAAGATGTTCCAATTGATGAGAAGACCATCTGTTTTGGGGAAGTAGGACTAAGTGGTGAAGTACGCGCAGTCAGTATGACAGCACAGCGTGTGCAGGAAGCTGAGAAGCTTGGCTTTACCACCTGCATTCTACCTGAAGTTTGTAAAGCAGGATTGAAGAAGAATCCAAATATAAATGTAGTGGGTGTCAGCAACGTACAGGATGCCATCCGCTATATTTTATCCAAAGAAAAATGAATTGAGCACACAATTCAAACAATTTAGATAAAAAACGACAAATGACCTACTTTAATAAATATGGCAAAATCGTGTTGACATCCCGAAAATGACGTGCTATTATAAAACTCCA
>ULTZ01003824.1_pt1 | contig 24256 bp, 20 predicted proteins | sample 1957981 | NCBI WGS metagenome assembly ULTZ01 (sample SAMEA4835745, study PRJEB28245) | human gut metagenome | biome: gut microbiome; material: fecal sample | place: Denmark | collected 2008
TTAACTCTTTGCTATGTCTATCACTTGAATTATTACGCATAACCGCTAAATATGATTAAGAGACAATTCATCCCTTAATCATATTTAACTTTAAAAATCACTCTACTTCATAATCATATTGAGTGCCCGCAATAGCTGTCGAACCAGAATATCCATAAGTTGTAAATACTTGAATAAATTTTTTTCCCGTATTCAAATCTATAAATTTTCGTAAATCCTGTTGTCGTATTGTAATAGGTGCAATATTGGTAGAATTATCAATACAGGTATAAATGTTTTGTCTAACCGTATCACTTGTCGCAGCTTCTTTTGCAATTGTTGCATCATTCATATTAAAATCTGTATTTATATTTCGCATCTCAAAATCAATTGAGTTATCAGCAATTTGAATAACTTTTCCATTGTTCACAATTACTGTATATGAAGAATTAACTACCAGCATAGCCGGAAGATTATATACATTAAAACCGTTATGAATATTTTCATAACGGTTTTAGTCTAATCCAAAGCTTACACCTAAAGCGTTATTTATTTGTGACATTATATGATTATCATCAATATGCCCTATTTTTTCCTTTAGTCTACTTTTATCTATTGTTCTTATTTGCTCTGTTAAGATAACAGAATCTGCTTTTAAGCCACTCTTTTCTGGTTCTATTTCAATGTGTGTTGGTAATTTAGTTTTTCCTGTTTGTGATGTTATAGCTGCCGCTATCACAGTTGGGCTATGCTTATTTCCAACATCATTTTGTATTATAAGCACTGGTCTCACTCCACCTTGTTCTGAACCAATTACAGGACTCAAATCTGCATAAAACATATCTCCTCTTTTTATTACCATTTTCTTCACTCCCAATATTCTTCCAGTTTTGATATATTTTAAGGATTAGCAAAGATAAAAAAATAGCTTTAAGCAGATATGTGTTTCTTAATACTGTGCTACAGAAAAATTATTTAATCTAAACGCCAGTACTTCTTCCTTCTTTAAACTATTTATCTTTATCTCATTATATAATATGTAAACTAGATTTTTTTGGTTCTTGTCTTGTACTATCATTTTTGTAATTTTTCCTGTTGTTTTGTCGATAAATAGCTTTTTTGAAGAAACATACTGATTATTGTTATGTAGTGTTACCTCCATAATTATCATATTATTTTCTTCATAAAGTTTTTTATTGCTAGAATTTTTATAATCTTCTATAAATGAGTTCAGCCATAAAAAGTTTTCTATCATGTATTGATAATTTTGGTAAACAGTTGATAGGTTTAATTTGGTGTTGTTTATTTTTAGTGTATTTCCATCATATACTGTTTCTAGACCACTTATGTTGCTTGGTTCTAAAATTGTTTGTTTTTCTATATTTGGTGCAACATAACTTTGCTTTATTTTATATTTTGTTTTGTTTTTATTTGTTTCAACTTCTACATCTATCTCTGCTTCATATGAGCTAATATTTAAAATATATTCTTCAATTTCTTGATTTGTTTTGTTACTTAAATTATTTCCCATTTTTGAATTTTTATTAACATTTCTAGAAAAAAAGTAAATTATTATTGCAATTACTGCTATAACTACAATTGCAATGGTAATTTTTAAAATCATTTTATTTTTCATATGATCAACTCCTATTTCAATTTATATTCGCTTAACCTCAAAGTATTCATGTCTAATATTGTCGTATTTTGGCATACGTTTTTTGTTGACATTTATTTACATTTATTTTATTATTTAACTGTTACATCTATAGCTTTTTTATTCAAATTATTTTTTTCTATTTAATTTCATTGAAACTAATTATATAAAATGTTATAATAAGGGAGGTGTGTATATGCCTTTAATTTCGCAATTCTATGGTATTCTTATTTATCTATACAAAGAATTAGGAGGACACCACAACAAACCACATATTCATGTAAAATACAATGAATACGAAGCTTCTTTATCGCTTGATGGTACTGTTATAAATGGTAATTTACCGTTAAAGCAATTGAGACTAGTTCAGGCTTGGATGGAAATACATAATGACGAGTTAATTGCAACTTGGTATTGTTATAATAATGATGGTGAAATTTTAAAAATAAAAGGATTGGAGTGATTTTATGCGACCTAAAGCTATAGATGTAAAACCTTTAGAAGATTATATGTTATTGGTTATATTTGAAAATGGAGAAAAGAAAATTTTTGATGTAAAACCTTATTTAACTCATAAAGCTTTTGAGCAATTAAACGATAAAGCTTTATTTAATACTGTAAAAATCGATGGTCTATCAATCAGTTGGCTTAATGGTGCTGATATATGTCCTGACGAATTATATAATAATAGCAAAAGCATAAGCGAATAGATTCACTTATGCTTTATATATTTTTAAAATATGTAATTATGCAATCTTGTAGTTCTTGTTTTGTTTCTATTTGATTTATTTTTTGGCGCATTTGTGTTGCGTTTGGTAAGTTCTTTAAATAATAGCTCATATATTTGCGCATTTCTTTTATTCCAGTGTTTTCTCCTAAATATTTAACCTGCAAATCTATATGTTCTAATATTATTTCTAACTTCTCTTCATTAGATACTGGTGTTATTTCTTGACCAGTTAAATATTCTTGGATTTCTTTAAATATCCATGGATTTCCTATACTAGCTCTTCCTATCATTATTGCATCTACACCTGTTTGTTCAAACATTTTTAATGCGTCTTCTTTGGTTTTATATCTCCATTTCCGTATTACTGGTATATTTACCGCTTGTTTCACTTGTTTTATAATATCCCAGTCTGCTTCTCCTGTATAAAATTGTTCTCTTGTTCTTCCATGTATGGTTATTGCTTTTATGCCTTTTTCTTCTGCTATTTTTGCTAATTCAACTGCTACAATGTTGTTATCATCCCAACCTTTTCTCATTTTTAGTGTTACTGGTACTTGAGAGTTTTTAACAACTGCTTCAATAATATTTCCTGCTAATTCTAGGTTTAATAATAGTTTACTTCCATCTCCATTTTTTACTACTTTGGGTGCAGGGCATCCCATATTTATATCTATTATTGGTGATGTTTTGCTTAGTTCTTTTGCTGCAAATGACATTGCCTCAATATCATTTCCAAATATTTGGGCAGCAACTGGTATTTGTTCATTTTCTGTATTTAATAATAGTTTTGTTTTTTCATCGTTATAAAATAGCCCTTTACTGCTTACCATTTCTGTATATGCTAAGCCGAACTCCAAATTTTTCGCATATTAAGCGAAATGGCAGGTTGGTTATTCCTGCCATTGGGGCTAGTAGTATGTTGTTTTTTAGTTTTACATTTCCTATTTTTAGTTCTTTTAAGTACATCTTATTTTTTTCTACCTTTACTATTTTCCGCTACTATCTTCCGCAACGTCGCTTGCGCATGATATATATTTTTCTTCGACTAAAGCACAGAAAAATATATAATCATGCCGCTGTTGCTACTTTGTACACGTAAAAAACTTTATTCTATAAACATTGCTTTTTTGCGTCTGGTGCTTATGTTTAATAAAATTGCTATTAGAGTTAGGTTTGTGAGCATTGAGCTTCCACCATAACTTACAAATGGAAGTGGTATTCCTGTAATAGGCAATAGTCCCATTGTCATTCCTATATTTTCTAACATATGAAAGAAAAATATTCCAACTATTCCAGTTGCTATATATGAGCCTAAATCATCTTTGGCAGTTTTTGCTACTTGAATTGATTTTGTAATTAGTATTACATATAGTACAATTATGGCTCCTGCAACTACAAATCCCATCTCCTCACTTATAACTGCAAATATAAAGTCTGTGGTTTTTGGGTATAAGTAACCTAACTGTGTTTGATTTCCTTTAAATAGTCCCATTCCAAATATTTGCCCAGCTCCTATTGCTAATTTTGATTGTATTATGTTGTAGCCATCTCCTCTTGGATCTAAGTTTGGATTTAGGTACACATCTATTCTTGCTTTAGCATGCTCTGGTAATATAAAGAAATATGCTAATGGTACCAAAATAACTACTAATAGTACAGCTGTTATAATATATTTTTTGTTTATTCCTGCTACATATAGCATAAATATCAGTGCAACTAAGAATGCTAATGCTGTTCCATAGTCTGGCTGTTTTATAATAAGTAATGTTGGCACTGCAACTGTTGCTAATATTATTCCTAACTTACAAAATCTATTTATTTCTTCTCTACCTTTTTGTTGCAATTTTACCATAACATTTGCCATAAATAATACTACTGCAATTTTGGCAAATTCGGCTGGCTGGAATGAAAATGGTCCTATATTAAACCAGCTAGTAGCTCCATTTATCGGCTCAGTAAATAAAACTGCTACAAGTGAAATAAGGCTTAGTCCATATATAACTGGAGATATTTTAGCTAATATTTCATAATCCACCAAAATAACTACAACTATTACTGGAATGCTAATGCCTATCCACATAATTTGTTTTTTAAATTCCTCATAATCTGAATTTTGAGTGGCAGAAAATAGTGCAACTAACCCTATTGCTAGTAGTATTATTGTACATATTAAAATCCCCCACTCAAAATTTTTAAACATCTTTTTTTGCATGTTTAACTTCTTTCCTTTATCAAAACATGAATCAAGTTGGAAAAGAATTAAATTTTGGCAAGGAAAATTTTATTTAAAAGGCAAGGGCGCAACCTCTTTGGTTGTAACCGCGTTTTAAATGAAATTTGACACAGCCAAAATTCTAATTATTTTTCAACTTAACCTCTATTTATTTGATGTCTCTGTTTCCTTATTCTCTTGTTCAGATATATTATCTTCTACTTTTTGTTCTTTATTCTCTTCTCCTTTATTTTCTTCGGTATTTGTTGTGTTTTCTGTTTCTTTATTTTCTTCTTGTGTAGAATCAACTTCATTTTCTTCTTTAACTTTCTCTGTTTCCTCTACCTCTTCTTTTTTCTCTTCCTTTTTAGGTTTATTTTCAGTTTCTTTAGATTTTTCTTTTTCGTTATTATTTTCTTCTTGTTGTTTTGGTACGTTTAATTTTCTTGCTTCATTTTTGATTGTTACAATTGGAATGTTTGCATATAACGCAGGTGCTCCAACTGTGCCATCCTCGTTAGCCTTGTTTGTTAGATGCACATCTATTTCTTTTTCATCAACATCTATGTATTTTTTTATTACTTCTATTATTTCTTGTTTCATAAGTTCCAAGAAATCGGCAGATACATTTGCTCTATCTTGCATTAAAACCAAGTGCAATCTTTCTTTTGCTGTATCTGAGCTTTCCTTGCTCTTTTCTTTTTTTACAAGACTTTTAAAAAAGTTCATTATATTTTCAAACATGTTCTACCTCCGTATGTATTATTTTGTGAAGAAATTTTTAACTTTTGCAAAAAATCCTTCTTTCTTTCCTGGTATTGTAATCTCTACATTTTCCCCTAATATTCTGCTAGCAATTTCTGTATATGCTTTTCCAGATGGAGCTTTATGATTTGTTACAACTGGCTCTCCTTTATTAGTTTGTGTAATAATGAATTCATCATCTGGTACAACACCAATTAAGTCAATTGATAATAGGTCTACTATATCTTCAACTTCCATCATTTCACCTTTTTTAACCATATTAGGTCTTAAACGGTTAATAACCAATTCAGGATTTTTGATTTCAGATGCCTCTAATAGTCCTATAATTCTGTCTGCATCACGAATGGCAGATATTTCAGCTGTTGTTACTACAATTGCTCTACTTGCTCCTGCAATTGCATTTTTAAAGCCTTGCTCTATTCCTGCTGGACAGTCTATTAAAATATAGTCAAATTCTTCTTTTAATTTTTCTGTTAATTCTTTCATTTGTTCTTCATTTATTGCACTTTTATCTCTTGTTTGAGCTGCTGGAAGTAAAAACAACTCTTCAAAACGTTTATCTTTTATAAGAGCTTGTCTTAATTTACATTTTTCTTCTACAACGTCTACAATGTCGTAAACTATTCTGTTTTCTAGTCCCATTACAACATCAAGGTTTCTTAAACCAATATCAGTATCAACTAATACTACTTTTTTACCTCTTAATGCTAAAGCGGACCCAACATTTGCTGTAGTTGTAGTTTTTCCAACTCCACCTTTTCCAGATGTTATTACTATAACTTCTCCCATGATTTCCTCCTTAAATTTGGATATTATTTATTTCAAAAATGCAATATTAACAGTTTGTATTATATAACAGATTCTGCTAAAAATCAATGTGTAGAGTACAAAAAACTGTGCAATTCTAAATTTTATTAGAATTGCACAGTTGTATATTGACTTCTATTTGTAAAGTGTGACTCTGAAGCCGATATTACCATAGTCGCTCATTGCAGTAGTTGAACCTTGTGAACGTCCTGATACATTTTTAGTTCCTCCACTTGGAGCACCATAACTTCCTCCTCTGTAAGTGCAAGGTAGGCTTGAATATGCATATTCTAATGTCCATTCCCATGTATTTCCTGCCAAATCATATATATTCATTTTCTTACATGCATCACTTGCTCCTGTAGTTAATAATATTCCATTGCTAAATGAATTCGAACCAATCTTCGTACTTATTCCATTTGCATATGTTACACAATTTGCTAATGCTGTATCAAAATTTTTCCAAGTACCACCTTCTGACGAAAACTTTGCATATTTTCCCCTATCTATTTTAAAACTTGACATTGAATAATTTCCCCAACTTGTACTATTACTTCTTAATGCATTTTGTATTGTCGCTAGCGCTGTCCCTTTAGCAACTTCTTTTACCTCTATATGCTTTAATACTAAATCCCATTGCACTCCAAACATTAAACTACCTGTATAATCATCTGTTGTTAACATATTAGCCACTGTTTGGGCTTGACTACATGTTACATAAGTATATGGATATATTGGATTTTCTACAGTTCCTGCTTTTGATAATGGAGCTACTGCTGGAGTTCCACTTGCTGTTCTATTTGTTGTTATTCCTGCCTCATATCTGCCTATCCAAAAGCCTCCATTTTCATATACACTTTTTAACATCTTTTGTTTTATAGCATAATATTGTTCACTTGTTAATCCTGTTGCCGCATCTGAATAATATGTATCTTTAAAACTTGTTAATGTTCCATTTTTATCTCTTCTATAATAATCTGTATATTTATGCAAACAATATTCTATTTTATCATAATCTGTTGAACTTGTAGGTTTCTGGTCTGCTGTTGTTGTTTTTGTATTATAGCTACTATTTGCATACAAGCTTTTAGGAACCTCTATCCATACATATTCATTTCCATTTGAATCTCGTATTACTAGTCCATCATTTAAGTTAGTATCTGGATCTTTTTCAAATGTATCATCTGGATAGTATGGTACCGTATCCTTTGTTCTTGGCAATTGTCGTTCAATCTGTTCTTTCTTTGCTAAATATATCTGCTCTTTTTTTTTATTGTCTTGCTCATACACTTCTTTTACTTTTATAAGTGTCTTTATTTGATTTCTTCTTGTAGCAACCGCTAACGAGAAAAGTGCAACTAATATTATTGTAAATGTTACTACTGCAATGGTAACATACATTGTCATAATACCTTTTTCACTTTTAACTTTATTTTTCATTTGCATATTATCACTTTCCTTTACATTTTATATGTATATAATAATAAAAAAACACGTTATTGTCAATTGTTTTTCCAAAGTATATTATACCTTTTTTTCTTGACATTATGCTTATTTAAGAATAAAATAATACTTGAAAAATATTTAAGGAGGAATACTTAAACTATGAAAGATTTAATTGAAATTAGATGGCATGGTAGAGGTGGTCAAGGTGCTAAAACAGCTTCTCTTTTACTTGCAGATGCTGCTTTTAACACTGGTAAATATATTCAAGGTTTTCCTGAATATGGTCCAGAAAGAATGGGTGCTCCTATTACTGCATATAACCGTATTAGTAATACACCAATACGTATTCATAGTAATATATATGAACCAGATTATGTAGTAGTTGTTGACGATAGTTTGTTAGAAGCTGTTGATGTAACTGCTGGTTTAAAACCTGATGGTGCAATAGTTATAAACACAACAAAAGGTAGAGATGAATTAAAATCTTTACTTAACGGATATACCGGAGATGTTTATACTATTGATGCAAGAAAAATATCATTAGAAACTTTAGGTAAATATTTTCCAAATACTCCTATGCTTGCTGCAATTGTAAAGGTAAGTGGAGTAATTGAAGAAAAAGACTTTTTAGCTGATATGGAAGGTTCCTTTAAACACAAATTTGCTAAAAAACCTGAAGTTATTGATGGAAATATGAAAGCTTTAGAAATGGCTTTAAAAGAAGTTAATAAAGTTTAGAAAGGATGGTTTAAATGATTGATAAAAATACTCCAGCTTGTGATATGACTATTGGTGGTAATATTTATAAAGCTGGTAATGCTAGAGAATTTAAAACAGGTGACTGGAGAAGTGTTAAACCTATTTACATATCTGAAAAATGTACTCAATGTGGTTTATGTTTTCCAGTTTGCCCTGATGATGCTATTCCTGTAAATAAAGAAGGAAAGCGTGAAGATTTTAATTATGATTATTGCAAAGGTTGTGGAGTTTGCGCTAAAGTGTGCCCATTCCATGCCATTGAAATGACTGAGTAAAGGAGATTATAATATGGGAATTAGAGAAAGATTAAGTGGAAATGAAGCTGCCGCTATTGCTATGAAACAAATAAATCCAGATGTTGTAGCTGCCTTTCCTATAACACCTTCAACAGAAATACCTCAATATTTTTCTACTTTTGTTAGTAATGGCACTGTAGATACAGAATTTGTTGCTGTTGAAAGTGAACATAGTGCTATGAGTGCTTGTGTTGGTGCAGAGGCTGCTGGTGCAAGAGCTATGACTGCTACTTCTGCTAATGGTTTATCATATATGTGGGAAATGATATATATTGCGTCCAGCTTAAGACTTCCTATTGTTATGAGCTTAGTAAACAGAGCTGTTTCAGGCCCATTAAATATTCACAATGATCATTCAGATGCAATGGGTGTAAGAGATGCTGGATGGATTATGCTATTTTCTGAAAATAACCAAGAAGCATATGACAACTTAATTATGGCTCATAGAATTGCTGAAAATAAAGATGTTTTATTACCTTTAATGGTATGTCAAGATGGATTTATTACTTCTCATTCAATTGAAAATATTGAACTAATTGAAGATGATAAAGTTAAAGAATTTGTTGGAACATATAAACCAGAACATTATTTATTAAATGACAAAGAGCCAATTGCTGTTGGACCATTAGACGTTCAATCATATTTATTTGAACATAAATATCAACAAGCTGAGGCAATGAGAAATGCTAAAAAAGTTATTTTAGAAGTTGCCAAAGACTTTGAAAAAATGACTGGTAGAAAATATTCATTTTTTGAAGAATATAGAATGGAAGATGCAGAAATTGCTGTTGTTTGTATGAACTCAACTGCCGGAACTACTAAAACAGTTGTAGATGAGTTAAGAGAAAAAGGAATTAAAGCTGGTATGATTAAGGTTCGTGTATTTAGACCTTTCCCTGCAGAAGAAATTGCTGAAGCTTTAGGAAATTTAAAAGCTGTTGCAATAATGGACAAAGCTGATTCTTTAAATGCTATGGGTGGTGCATTATATGAAGATGTTATCTCAAGCATGTATACAGCTAAAAAGCAGGTTCCTGCTGTAAGCTATGTTTATGGTATTGGTGGTAGAGATACTACAAGTAATAATATTCATGAAGTATTTGATTATTTAACACAGGTTGCTAAAACTGGTGAAATTGATAATCCATATCGTTATGTAGGATTAAGAAAGTGAGGAAAATTTTATGGCATATAATTTAAAAGAAGTAATGGCAAATAAGCCATCTAGATTTACAGCTGGTCACAGAATGTGTGCTGGTTGTGGTGCCCCACCTATTGCTCGTATGGTTTTAAGAGCTTTAAAACCAGAAGATCATGCAGTAATTAGTAATGCTACTGGTTGTATGGAAGTTTCAAGTTTTATATATCCATATACTTCTTGGACTGACTCATATATCCACACAGCTTTTGAAAATGCAGCATCTACTTGTTCTGGTGTGGAAGCAGCTTATCGCTCATTAAAAAAACAAGGCAAATTGCCTAGTGATAAAACTACTAAATTTATTACATTTGGTGGAGATGGTGGAACTTATGATATAGGTATTCAAAGTTTATCAGGTGCTATGGAAAGAGGTCATGATATGGTATATGTATGTTATGATAATGGTGCCTATATGAATACTGGTATTCAACGTTCTTCTGCGACTCCTAAATTTGCAGATACTACAACTTCACCTGCTGGAACAGTTATACCTGGCAAAATGCAGTCCAGAAAAGATTTGACAGAAGTTATGGAGGCACATCATTTACCATATGTAGCACAAACTATTGCTTATGCAAATTTTAAAGATCTATATGAAAAGGCTGAAAAAGCTATTTATACAGAAGGTCCATGTTTCTTAAATGTATTATCACCTTGTCCAAGAGGCTGGGGATATCCAACAGATATGTTAATGCAAATAAACAAATTAGCTGTTGAGACATGCTATTGGCCTTTATATGAAGTAATTGATGGCAGATATGTAATAAATTATAAACCTGCTAAAAAATTACCTATTGAAGAATTTTTAAAACCTCAAAAACGTTTTAAACATATGTTTAAACCTGGTAATGAATGGATGATAGAAGAGTTTCAAAAAGAAGTAGATAAACGTTGGGAAGCTCTTTTAAGACTCGAAGAAACAACAAATAGCTAAGAAAAAACTCGGCTGTGAGCCGAGCTTTTTTGTTATTATTTTATTCTTCGTTTGGTTCTGGTGCACCAACTGGGCAAACACCTTCGCATGTTCCGCATGAGATACATGCGTCTTTGTTTATTACATATTTATCTTCACCTTGTGAAATACAAGATACTGGACAACTTGCAGCACATGCTCCACAGCTGATACATTTGTCTGTAATTTTATATGCCATTTATTTCACCACCTCTCATTTTTATATCTCTTATTAAATATCATCATCATCTGATTTTGCTCGTTCATCTAGTTTTTCTAATTTTTCTAATTCTGCTAACTCTTTTGCATGTTCTTTTTCTTCTGGGTCTATCTCTTCTCTTCCAATATTTTTTATAATTTTTACCTCAGATGCTGGGTATCTTTTATAGAATGTATCTTCTCCATCCCTAAATTTTACACGAATTATTTCTCTTAAAGTTTGTATTGAGTCAACTGTTCCTTCCCCATCTTCTGTTTTTACAATTGCTCCAATTTTAGGAAGTCTTTTTAATTTATCTTCATATACATTTTGCTCATATTTTAAGCAACACATAAGTCTTCCACAATTTCCTGATATTTTAGATGGATTTAGTGAAACATTTTGCTCTTTTGCCATTTTTATAGATACTGCCTCAAAATTATCTAAAAATGAACAACAGCAAAGTTCTCTACCACACACACCATTGCCACCTATTTTTTTAACTTCGTCTCTTACTCCAATTTGTCTTAATTCGATTCTTGTTCTAAAAACAGCTGCTAGGTCTTTTACTAATTCTCTAAAGTCTATTCTTCCATCTGCTGTAAAGAAAAATATAATTTTACTATTGTCAAATTTATATTCAACTTCAGTTAAATTCATGTCTAGCTTATATTTTTTTATTTTTTCTTGAGCAATTTTAAAAGCCTCTTTTTCCTTTTCTCTATTTGCTTCATCAATTTGTATGTCCTTGGGTGTTGCTATACGTATTACCTTTTTTAAAGGTGCTGTTAAACTAGATTCTTCTATTTCTCTAACACCTGTAGTAACATCTCCAATTTCTTGTCCTTGGCTAGTTTCTACTATTACTTTTTGACCTTTTTCTATATTTAATTTATCCGGATCAAAAAAATATACTTTTCCTGGTTTTCTAAATCTAACCCCTACTATCTTTTTCAATTAACTTCCTCCCATAGTTTTAGTAATAAGTTATCAATTGACATATCATAATTAGCATTTGCTAATATTCTTTGTTTTGTCTGTTCTATTATTTGTATTCCATTTATATAATTTGCTTTATGCTTATTTTTTATAGCATTATATATCACTATTTCCATATAATCTAGCAAATCAATAATTTCATCTTTGGCAGAATATAGCACATCTGCTTTTCTCCAAATTTGTGTTATGTCTTGTTTATCTAATATGCCTATTAACTGCTCTATTTGCATATATTGTTCTTTTGAATCATTTATTTTTAACGCTTTGCCAATACTACCTTCACAATGTTTTAACATATTTTCTGTAATGTCTGAATCTATACCATTTTGTTTTAAATAGTTTATTATTTTTTCCTCTGGTATTGGTTCAAAATATAGCTTCATACATCTTGACTTTATTGTTGTTAATAGCTTGCTTTCATTTGAAGTTGTCAAAATAATAACTACATATTCTGGTGGTTCTTCTAAAGTTTTAAGTAAGCTATTGGCAGCTTCTCTAGTCATTGTTTCTGCTTGTGATATTAAATATACTTTTTTACTTGAAGTTACAGGTTTTTCTTGTGCTTTTTCTTGTAAAAATCTCACTTGCTCTATTTTTATGGCTTTTCCATCTTCTGGTGCTATTTGTAAAAAGTCAGGATGGCTTTCTCCATTAAATTCCAAACAAGATTTGCATTGATTACAGGGTTTGTTTGTTTCATTACTGCATAATATCATTTTTGCAAACTCTTTTGCAAATAAGTTTTTTCCTATTCCTTCTTGTCCTACAAACATATAGCTATGTAGTACATTGTTATTTTTTACTGTTGTTTCAAGTATCTGTTTTATTTTTTCATTTCCTATTAAATTTTCAAAAGACATTTTTATACCTTTCCAAATAAATTTAATGGCCAAAATCTAATCCAAACTTTGCTTTCAACTTTTTCTACTGGAACACATCCAAAAGCTCTACAGTCTGTAGATTGACTTCTATTATCTCCCATTGCAAAAACATATCCTTCTGGTACTGTAAATTCAGAAAAATAATTATAGTTTTTTGCATCAACTGTTGTAACTACATTTGGTTGTAAGTATGGTTCTTCTAATTCTGTTCCATTTATATATACTTTACCATTTTCAATTTTTACATGTTCACCAGGTAATGCAATTACTCTTTTTATATAGCTTTCTTTCCCTATTTCTAGCACATAGTATACAAATTTACTCCACCAATTTGTTGGTTCTTTTTCATATTTAGCTACTGGATTTTGTAAGTTTACTTCTAGGCTATTGCTATATGCCACTTTACTAGGTGCTTCAAATGTAATTATTTCTCCTCTTTGTGGCATTTCATTTATTGTTCTCATCCATCTATTTAGTATTAGTCTTTGCCCTGGCATCAATGTTGGTTTCATTGAAACTTGACTTACAATTGTAGGTGTTCCTACAAAATATTTAACTACAATTGCTAAAACAAATGCAATTACAATACATAAAATCCACTCTAATATATCACGTGTTTTGTCACTAATAGTCATTATGTTTTTACCCTCTTTCTATTTTTTATAAACTGGTATTCTAATTACAACTTCAGTACCTTTTCCTGCTTCACTTTTTATATCAATACTTCCATTGTTTTGTTCTATAATTTCTTTTGCAATTGGAAGTCCTAGTCCAGTTCCACCAAGTTCTCTTGATCTTGCTTTATCTACTCTATAAAATCTTTCAAATATTCTAGATAAATCTGCCTCTGGAATTCCAATTCCATTATCTATAACCTTAATATATGCGTCATTATATACGAATCCAACATATACTTTGATTACACCATTTTCTGGAGTATATTTTATGGCATTAGAAATTATATTTAATATTACTCTTTCTATTCCATATTTGTCTGCATTTACTGGTGGTACATTTGCTGTTACAAAACATTCAACATTATGATTTTTCTTTTCCACCTCAAAACGTAGTCTATCAATACAATTTTTCGTTAGTTCTCCTAAATCAAATACAGATTCTTCTTTTGTTACTTTTTTATTATCATATCTAGAAAGCACTAGCAAGTCTGTAACAAGTCTTGCCATTCTTCTAGCTTCTGAGCTAATAACTTCTAAGAACTTAGTTTGCATTTCTTTGTCATAGTCACTCTCAAGTAAAGTATCTGCATATCCCATTATTGATGTAATAGGTGTTTTTAATTCATGTGATACATCTGCTACAAACTCTTTTCTCATATTGTCTAGTTTTACATGCTCTGTAATATCTTGAATTACTACTATTACTCCCTCTGGCTTGTCACTTTCATCTTGGAAAGGTGCAAATAATAGGTTAATATATTTTTCTCCTATATTTAGTCTTTGTTCTGATGAAGTCCAATTTTCTAAATATACTATTTTCTCTAAGTTTATATCTGTATTAAATTTTGTGAATATACTATTAAATGTGTTTTTTTCATCTGTTAAATTTAATAATTGTATTGCTGCTGGGTTTATATGAATAATATTGCCCTCCATGTCAAAGGCAATAATTCCGTCTGTCATATGTAATAAAATAGTTTCAATTTGTCTTTTTTGTCTAGCTACTTCATTTAAATTCTGCTTTAGTTCATTTGTCATTAAATTAAAGGCATTTGATAGTTCTGATATTTGTGTTTGATTTTTATTTTGCTCTTTAAATTCAACTTCTTCACCATTTGCAATTTTTTCTGCGTTTTCAATTAGATTGTCTATTGGTTTTACTATTGCTTTATGTATAAAATACCCTACTAACACAGTAATAATGGCAAAAACGCCTATTGCAATTGCCATTATTAATAATGTTTGTGATGTTTTTTCAGCTATTATTGTATTTATTTCTGTATTTGCTGTTTCAATTTGCTTTAAACTATTTATATTTAAAAATGATAATGCACCAATTATAATTATTCCTATTATGAAAAAAATTAGTATAATTTTTGTTTGTATACTTTTTATCATTTTTGCTTTCCTTCCTTCAAGGTACAAATATGGTTAGAAAAGACTGGTAATTATTTAGTTGGTTGCTAAATAATATCCAACTCCTCTTTTGGTAATTAAAATCTTTGGAGCTGATGTGTCTTTTTCGATTTTTTCTCTTATTCTTCTTACTGTAACATCTACTGTTCTAATATCTCCATAATATTCATAGCCCCATACTTTTTCAAGTAAAGTTTCCCTTGTTACTACTTGGCCGGGCTGATTTGCTAAATATTTTAATACCTCAAATTCTCTTAAAGTTAAATCAATTATTTTTCCTCTAACTTTAACTTCAAACCTTTCTGTATCTAGAATTAAATCACCTAATTCTATTACAACGTTTTCTTTTTTAGGTTTTTCTGTATTTGCTGAGTTTTGTACTTGAACTTCAGCTTTTCTCAAGTTTGCTTTTACTCTTGCCATTAGTTCTCTTACACTAAATGGTTTTGTTATATAGTCATCTGCTCCTAGCTCTAAGCCTAGTATTTTGTCAATTTCTTCATCTTTTGCAGATAATATTAGAATAGGCACATTTAGTGTATGTCTTAATTTTTTGCATACAGTTAGTCCATCTATTTTTGGAAGCATAATATCTAATAAAATTAAATCTGGTTTTTGTTCTGTTGCAATTCTTATTGCTTCTTCTCCATCATTAGCTTCTAAAGTAGCATACCCTTCTTTTTGTAAATTGTATGTTAAAATATCCACTATTGGTTTTTCATCATCTACTACAAGAATAGTTTTTTTAGATTCTTCTACGGAATTCAACTCTGTAGAATTTTCCTCTACTAAATTTAGTTCTTCTTTTTTTAATTTTCCTCTATTATTCTCCACAAAAAAGCCCTACCTTTCTTACTTTTAAGACTTATAACTTTGATACTATATTTATATCATAATAACTAATTTTGTACAAGTTTTTTTCAATAATTTTGTCACATTTTTGAAATAATTTTGAAATGATTTTGTAATAGAAAAAGAAGGCTACTTTCGTAACCCTCTTTTCTTAGCAATTATCTGCGATTCAGTTTCTTCAGATAGCGTTTAATGGGCTTCTGGAATGCCAATGCGATTCCATAACCAATAATTGCAAATCCGAAGATCCAGCCGGTGTATGCCCATACTCCAAAGAGTGTGGAATCCACACTTGCCTTGATTCCGAAAGGCAGAACCTTCGCCATGTAGGAACCCATAATATAGATTCCAAATAAACTGATGAGAATGCCCAACAGCTCCGAGATCAACGTTCTTGTAGTCTTTTTCATGATGTATATCTCCTTAATAAATAAATTTTAATACCTTAATTATACCATTTTTTCTTATATAAATCAAATTTAGTTTACATAAGTATTTCTATGTTATACACTCCATCTGCAGAATTTAGCTCAATTTTCTTATCTGGTATTTCTTTTCCATTTAGTTTAAAGCTTTCTACTGTGTTATTTTTACCATTTGGATTACTTACATGAATGTTATATACAGAGTTTCCATGTTTATATTTTATGCTATATTCTTTCCAGTCGCTTGGAATACATGGCTGTATACTTAGGTATCCATTTTCTATGCGTAGGCCTAATAAATACTTAATACCTGCTTCATACATCCAGCTACTTGAGCCTGTGTACCATGTCCAACCACCTCGTCCTGCTAAATTTTTTTGAGTATATACATCTGCACTAATTACATATGGTTCTACTTTATATTTGTTTGCCGCTTCTTTCGTTCTACTATGCTCAATTGGGTTTATCATTCTATAATATTCCCCTGCTTTATCTCCAAAGCCTAGCAAACTAAATGCAATTATTGCCCAAATAGCTCCATGTGTGTATTGTCCTCCATTTTCTCTGGTTCCTGGTACATAGCTGCTAATATAGCCTGGTTTTAGTATTCCTTTGTCAAATGGCGGGTCTAGTAATTTTATCACTCCATTTTCTTTATCTATTAAGTGGTTCTCTAAACTTTCCATTGATATATATTTTTTATCATTGTCTCCTGCTCCTGATATTACAGACCAGCTTTGTGCAATTGAATCTATTCTACATTCCTGGTTTTGCATACTTCCTAAAACATTTCCGTCATCCATAAATGCTCTTCTAAACCATCTGCCGTCCCATCCACTAGCATTTAATGCTCTCTTTAATTTTTCTGTTATTTCTTCATATTTTTTTGCTAAATCTGGTTCATCTTTTTCTATACATATTGGAATAAATTTCTTCAAAACATCATACATAAAAAATCCCAACCATATACTCTCACCTTTACCTTTATTTCCTACTGTACTAAATCCGTCATTCCAGTCTCCTGAACCTATTTTAGGTAAGCCATTTTCTCCAAAGTCTAAAGATATTTCTATTGCTTTTTTGCAATGTTCATAAATGCTTTCTGTTAATTCTGTCTGCTCATATCTATCATACTTTTCGTCGACTCCTGTTTCAAGTATAGCACCTGTTAGATATGGCGTTTGAATATCTAGTATTTGCTTATCTCCTGTAAATGATATATAGTCTTCTACTAAATACACTAACCATAATCTGTCGTCTGTAAATCTTGTGCGTATTCCTCTAATTGTTTCTTCATGCCACCAATGTTCTACATCTCCTTCTATAAATTGATGTGCACTGTGTTTTATTATTTGCTGTTTTGTAAACTCTGGATCAACATATTTTAATGCAATTGTATCTTGAAGTTGGTCTCTAAATCCATATGCTCCACCAGATTGATAATATCCTGTTCTTCCTAATAATCTTGAAGTTATAGTTTGATAAATTAACCAACTATTTAACAAAATATTTGTAGATTCCAATGGTGTACTTACTTGTAGATTATCTGTTATGCCTCTCCAGTAATTTTTAGTTTTTTCATATTCTTCTTTTACTTTGCTTAAATTACAATACTTGTATGCTATATCTTGGCACTCTAAAACAGTTTTACCCACACCTAATGTAAATACAATTTCCTTGCTTTCTAGTGCTTCTAGTTCTACCTCACATTGAATAGCAATTATTCCATTTTGCCATAAACTGTTTGAATTATCTAATTTTATTTGGCGTATTCCATCTGGATTTGCTAAACCTCCATTGCCCACAAAGTTTTGCTTACTTCCAGTATATGATGTTATTTTTTCGCTACTTGATACAAATAAATATTGTGAAAATGTTTCTTCTTGGGCGGTATTTTTCATACAAATTACATTTGAATTTGGTATAAATTCTAAAGTACAATATCCATTTGATTTAAGCTCATCTTCTTCTAACACTGGTTTTATATAATACACAAGTTTTAGTTTTTTCTTTTTTAATCCATTGTTTTCAAGTTTTAGAGTTTGCACTTTTATATTATCTTCCATTGGAATATACATTTCTAAATTTTGACTTATTTCATCACTTTGATGGCGATATTTTGCATATCCTAAGCCATATGTGATATAGTAGTCATTATCATCTGGACAGGGATTTAAGCCCATAGACCATACTTTTTTACTTTCTTCATTTTGCAAGTATATTATTTCTGACGGTACATCTTGTACTGGTAAGTTGCTCCATGCTGTTAATCTATTTAATCTGCTATTTTTATACCAAGTATAACCTCCCATTCCTTCTGTTACTAAAGTTCCAAATTGCTTGTTAGTTAAGATATGGCTCCATACTGTTGGTAATTTTTCATCTTTATTTACACGAATTGTATATTCTTTTCCGTCTTGCGAAAATCCACCATAATCATTTAGATATTTTAGTTCTGTTAACTTTTCTCTTTTAGCTGGTATGGTTTCTACCATTCTTGGTGTTTCTTCAAATGGTATATCTTTTATACTATCTAGATACTCATCTTCTAGTTCCTTTAAATATCTGTATATATTGCCATAACTTGCATTTAAAGTTAGGTTTGCACGATACTCAAAAAAGTTTATCTCATCTTGTGATAAATTTTCTAATACAAAAATTCCACTTTTTATATTTTGCAAATATGATAAATTCTCATTTGAAATACTGTTATATATTTCTTCTCTTAAATTGCCGTCATAACTGTACTTTTCTTGATTTATAATTATCAAATCTACTAATACATTTTTCACTCTAAAATAATTGTAAGCTTTTAAGGTTTCTTCTAAAGTTTCTATTTCGTCTTTTTCTTTTATTTTTAGTAATAGTATAGGCCAATCTCCTGAAATTCCATACTGCCACAACCTGCTTACAGGTGCTTCCATACTGCTACAAGTTAGAGTCTTTAATGGGTTATTATATAGCAAATATCCTAACATTTTTTGGTATAGCTCAGTTTGTCTTGCATTTACTCCTAAATATTTATTTTCCGCTTCTTTACTAGCTCTTGCAAGTTCAAAGTTGTGTTTAATTGTAGCTTGGCTTGTAAATTCTTTTAGAGTTTCCTCCACTTTTTGTTTAGTTTCTGCAACTGCTAAAATCAAATTAAGTGTTACTTTTTCTTCTGGCCTTATTGTTATAGTTCTTTTCATACTTGCAATCGGTTCTGTGGTTAATTGCATATTGTTACTAAACGGAATTGAATTTTTTATTGCTATTGGAAGCCCTAATTCATTCCTTCCATAAAATTTTTCCTTATCTATTTCATATTCTAGCTTTCCTACTGTTTCATTTTCCGTGTAAAATTTTATACCTAAAAATACTTGATTTTCGTTATCTGTCCTTTTTCTTCTAGTAACTAAAATTGCTTCTAAATCATCTAAATATTCATAGTTTAAGAATAAATTGTTAAAACTTGGGTGGCTGTAGTCCTGTGCTGGTTCTGAAAGTATAGGTTCTAAAAAGCTTGTAATTTCTAGTGTTTTGCTTTCTAGCCCATGGTTTGTTATTTCTAAACTTCTTAACTCTACTGGGTTATCTGCCATAACACTTGTTTTTAATATTGTTTCTATTCCACCATCTTGTCTTACTATTTTGTTTTGATCATCTGAAAAATACATTACATATTTGTCTGCATTATTCATATAACTCATTTTATTTGCAGTCCATATTCTATTTGTTTTTACATCTTTTATATAAAAGAAAATTCCTTGTTCAATATCATTTGTTTTTTTGTACCTATTTATTAGTATATTTTTGTACTTACTATAGCCTTCTCCTTTGGCATTCATTACAACTGTATACTCATTACTTGATATTACATTTATTTGTGGAATTTTCAAGTTTGGCTTAGTTATTTCTCTTACTGAATAATTATTATCATATACATATTTTATTTTTTCTACTTTTTCTTTTTCCTCTTTTGTAATTATTATATTTTCTGGCATTTTTTCTTGAAGTAGAATGTCTATTGCCTTTAATTCAGGGTTTTCCATAAATCTTTTTTGCATTATATTATTCTTAAATAGGTTGTTTATTGCAAGTAATATTAAGCCTTGGTGATGTGCCATATATGTTTTTACTACTGCATATTTTTCACCTTTTTTTAATCTAGTTGGAGTATAGTCAATTGATTCATAAAATCCATATTGTTTATACATACCGTTTTTTTCTAATATTTTTAAATTTTCAACAACCTCTTTTGGAGCCTCTGTAAGCGCTAAAATACTTCCATAAGAACTTGTTACCATTTCATCTGAAAGTCCTCTTTTTAATCCTATCCAAGGAATTCCAAAAGCTTTATATTGATAATTATTTTGCAAGTCTTTTAAATAAAAAGCTGATTCTGATATTCCCCAAGGAATGTTAAGTTTTTTAGCATATTCTTTTTGACTCATAAGCATAAACTTGCATGACTCGTCTAATAGGCTACCCGGATATTTAGGAATATTTATATTTGGCATAAAATATTCAAAAGCTGTTCCAGACCACGATATTAGTCCTTTATATTTATTCAATATTGTAAGTGTTCTACTCAAATTGTTCCAATGTCTTGCTGGTACATCTTTTTTTGCTATTGCTATTAAGCTAGTTTGCCTTGCTTCTGATGCAAGTAAATCATAATATGAATCTGTTAAACTGTTTTCCTCTATATTAAATCCAATTGAAAATAGGCGAGTGTTTTCATCATATAGTTTTGAAAAATCTGTGTTTTCAATTAGTGTATCTACTGTTAAAAGTAATGCTTCAACATTGTTTTCTTGAATATGTTCTAGTAAAAATTGTTTTAAAGTAAATAAATATCCAACCAAATTTCCACTATCTACTGATGAAATATATCTTGGTATTAAAGGTTGTAAATTATCTAGGTTATACCAGTTGTATAAATGACCATTCCATTTTGGAAGATTACTAATTGTATTTAGCATTTTTTCCAATAATTTAAGTGTATCTTCCAGATTTTCGTAACCCAAATCATAACTAGCCACTACTGCAAGTAAGCCTAACCCAATGTTTGTAGGTGAAGTTCTATTCACAAGTTTTGGCTTTCTATCTTCTTGGTAATTGTCTGGTGGTAGAAAATTGCTTTTTTCATTTATAAATTCTTTAAAATACTGCCAAGTTTTTTTGCCTAAATTTAATAAATATTCTTTGTCTGCATCATTTAATTTTTCTAGCTGTGGCGTTACTTTATATTCTTTACTTATTTGCCACATTACCGCAGGAGTAATTGTCCAAAGTAGTCCAAATAAAAGTATAAATATATTGCTGAATTTTAATGGTAATATAAATAACATTGCTAGTGTTAATACGCCTAAAATAACGTTTGAAATCATATTTTTATAATACGAAAATAAATCTTTTTTTGCATTTTTTTCAGCTTCTTCTGCTGTCATCCATTCAAGTAAATGTTTTTGGGTAACAAATACTCTTCTTAAAGTTTTTATACAAGCATTTAAGCTAAAATATGCTTTGTCTGGTAAATTTCCTAAAGCTAATAATCCTCTTTGAATTGCTGCATTTGGTCCCGATATTGTTTTTGTAAAAGTTTTTTGTGGTTTTTCTTGATCCTTTTTAAATAATATACGGTTTAATAATTCTAAAATAGTTGGAATTATTGTTGCTATCACAAGCAAAGTTATTATTGGCCATATTTTTATATTAAACAATAGCTTGAAAATACTTACATAAACCATTGATATTACTACTGTTGGCTCCAATAAACTTCTTACTAAATTGTCTAAAATTTTGTATCTTGATAATATACTTAATGGGTTTTCCTTTTTCTCTCCTCTTTTATTTATAATGCTACTGCCTAACCATTGCACCAATTGCCAGTCTCCACGTATCCATCTGTGAAGCCTTGCTTTAAAACTATTATATCCTGTAGGGTATCCATCAAGTAACATTATATCTGTTGCCAGTCCACATCTTAAGTAACTTCCCTCTAGTAAATCGTGGCTTAACACAGTATTTTGAGGTATTTCATTTGTAAGTACAGTAGAAAATATTTGTAAATCGTAAATTCCCTTTCCTGTAAAAATTCCTTCCTCAAAATTGTCCTGATATATGTCTGAAATGGCATTTGTATATGCGTCTTTTCCACCTGAACCTGCATATAATTTTGTAAAATAGCTTTTTTGCACATCTAAAAGTGAAATTCCAACTCGTGGTTGTATCAATGCATGTCCGTCTATTACTAAGTCCTGTTTATGATTTAATACTGGTTTATTTAATATATGTGCCATTGCACCTATTAGCTCTAATCCAGTATTTAGACAAAGTTCAGTGTCTGAATCTAAGGTTATTACATATTTAATTTTAGGAATTTTTTCGCATTTTTCAATTGTATTTGCTAAAAATTCATTTTTGCTTTTTCCTAAAACATATTCATTAAATTGATTTAATAATCCTCTTTTTCTTTCCCAGCCCAAATAGCATTCTTCTGCTGTATTCCAAGTTCTTTTCCTGTATAAAAAATGAAACTTTGGAAAGTTATTATCTGAATATTTTTTATTTAATCTCTCCGCTTCTTCAATTCCTGTACTTACAACCTCTTCGTCAAAAGGTTCTTTCTCATTTTTTCCTGCTGTGCAATCACCTAAAAGTGCAAAATATATGTTATCACTCTTGTTTGCCATATAATATTTTTCTAAATTCTTCATTATTCTCTGCACTTTTTGCTTAGAATTCACAATTGTAGGTATAACCACAAAAGTTGCTGATTCTTCCGGCACACCTGCTTCAAAATCCAATTTAGGTATTGGCTTTGGTTTTATAAATTTTCCTAAAATATATTGTGCAATTTGCACTAAAATGGTTTGCACTGGGATAATTAGCAATACTCCTAATAGCACAGCAAACCATACTGAAAATTGTGCTTTTGCATAAAAACAACTTGCAAATAATATACAAATTATAGCTGTGCAAATACTTAGTGCAGTAAGCCATATTGCAATTTTTTTATCATTTGATAGCTTATTTGTTTTTTTGCCTGTCAACTCTTGCAGTAATTGCCCTTTGCCATCTGATATTAAATAATATCCTACATGTTTTTGTTTATCACCTTTTGCTTTATCAGCTAAATGCCATACCTTTTTTGCTATATATATTTCAGAAATCTTAGTTTTTTTGGCTATTTCTTTTATTGCATTTCTGTATACTATTCTTGTTTGATAATCCATTTTTTCATAGACATTCGCTGGATCTTGTTTTAGTATATCTTCAACACCATTTATGTTTTCAAAAATTTCTAGCATACTAATTCTATTTAAATTTTTAATGCTTGTAATACAATTGCCCATTGATACTTTGTTTATAGCAATTTCAAAATGTTCTTTTTTTATGGCTTCATCTAAATCCATACCTGCTCTATTTACTTGTTCTTCTAAAATAGATATATATGGATATGCCTTTTTGCCGTACTTTTTTAATTTATATGATAAGTATTCAATAAATGGATACTTCATTTCTGTATGTTTTGTTAGTTTGTCTTTGTATTCTGATAGCTTGGTAAACTGCAATTCATCTTTATTTTTTTGTTCAACTAGTCTTTCAATTATATTTTCAACTTTGTATTTTTGGAGCTGAGAAACATATATCTTTTCACAAATTTGCCTAATGTTTTCTATTAAGGCAATTTTCATAAAAATGCCTATGCTCCATATTTCTTCCATACTTAAGGTCTTCTTTTTTTGATATGCTTGTATATAATCACTTAAATTTTTGCCATCTATTTTATTATCTGTGTAATTTACAATCTCACTTGCTAAAACATACACTCTAGCAAAGCCAGCATAATTTCCATTTGCTAGCCCTAAAAACTTTGTATATTTATGTTTTGGAAGCTCTAACTTTATGTTTTTTACTGCCTCATCTATTACATAGTAATTGTCTAAAATCCACTCTCCTGCTGAATGTATTGGTATTTTTAATTTTGCATGTTCATTTAATAAATTATATGTTTG
>ULTZ01033219.1_pt1 | contig 24179 bp, 21 predicted proteins | sample 1957981 | NCBI WGS metagenome assembly ULTZ01 (sample SAMEA4835745, study PRJEB28245) | human gut metagenome | biome: gut microbiome; material: fecal sample | place: Denmark | collected 2008
AACCCTCCGGCCCATGGGGCCGGTCAATCCTAAGAACCTTTTCCTACAAACCCTTTGCACCCGGGCCACAAAGTGGCCCCTATAGTTCCAGCAGCTTCATCATCTTTTCCCGTTCCCGCTCGGACAGGCCTTTCAGTCCGTAGGCGGCCTGTTTCATGGTTCTCATCTGGTGAAGTCCCATTTCCATATAGGAAGGAATCTGGGCTTCCTTGCCTTCCCGGATAAGGTGGGCGGTGGCGGGAATATTGGTGAGGATTTCACGGAGGAGCCAGGTTTCCTTTCCCGTGCGGTAGAGGCGCTGGGAGATGGCGGAGCGGAGATTGGCGGCCAGAAGGCTTCGGATTTCATCCTGCCGGTCAGCAGGGAAGGCGTGGATGATGCGGCCGATGGAGTCGGCGGCCCGGGTGGTGTGGAGGGTGCCCAGCACCAGGTGTCCTGTCTCGGCGGCGGTGAGGGCGGCGGATATGGTTTCGCTGTCTCTCATTTCTCCCAGGGCGATGACGTCCGGGTCCTCCCGGAGGGCGTCCCGGACACCGGAGGCGAAGTCCATGACGTCGATACCCACTTCCCGCTGGTGTACCAGGGCCTTGTCTGATGGAATCACATATTCCACCGGGTCTTCCAGGGTCACCATGTGACAGGGGCGGCTGCTGCTAATCAGAGAAAGAATGCGGGCCAGGGTGGTGCTTTTGCCGCTGCCGGAGGGGCCGGTGACCAGCACCAGGCCGTGCTCCAGGGCGGCGGTTTTCTCCAGCCATTCCCTGTCCGGGTCCGGGGGAAGGGCGGTCAGGGAGGGCAGGATGCGGAGGGCTGCTGCTTTCCGCCCGAAGGAGTGGTACATGTGGATACGGATGCGGGAGGTTCCTATGGTGCATCCGCCGTCGCAGGAGCCGCGGCGGGTCCAATCCTCTTCCTTTTCCGGGCCCAGGAAATCATGAAAGAGAGAGGTGAAAAAGGAATCTTCCCCCTTTTCCTTCAATTTCTTAAGACTGCCATAGACCCGGATAGACACCGGTTCTCCCTCGGTCACGTGGATATCCGTCATGGCGGGATAGGCAGTGATCATTTTTTCCATATCCATAGAAATCAATCCTCCCCTGCTGCAATCATAGACGCTTCCTGCGGCGTTATCACACCCTCTGCCATAAGGGTGAGGGCCGCTTCTCCCATGGAGGGCTGGCCCTGGCGTTTCATGCATTCCCGGAACCGGTCCGCCGAAAAGCCGTGGTGAATGAGGTCCCTCTCTTTTCGCCCTATGGAAATCATTTCAAAAATGCCGGTGCGCCCTTTGAGTCCTTCGTGGCAGTTCTCACAGCCCTTCTTCTGATACACCCTGCATCCCCGGCATGTTTCCGGCAGGCCCAGGGCCTGCTGTTCTTTTTCCGTGAGGATATAAGGGCTTTTGCAGTGCTGGCAGAGACGGCCTGCCAGCCGCTGGGCTATGACCAGGGACAGGGAGGCGGAAAGGAGGTAGGGGGCAATGCCCATATCCATGAGGCGGAGCGGCGCATCGGAGGCCTGATTCGTATGGATGGTGGACAGGACCAGATGGCCGGTCAGGGCTGCATGCACTGCAATTTCCGCCGTTTCCCGGTCCCGGATTTCCCCAATCATCACAATATCCGGATCCTGCCGCACAATGGATCGGAGTCCTTTTTCAAAGGTCAGCCCCGCCTTCTCATTCACCTGTACCTGGGTCACCCCCTGCAGGCGGTACTCCACCGGATCCTCCACGGATATAATGCTGACCCCTTCCCGGTTCAGCATTTTCAGGGCCGCATAGAGGGTGGACGTTTTTCCGCTGCCTGTGGGACCGGCAGTGAGAATCATGCCGCTTTTTCGGGCAAGGCATTTCCGGAAAACTGCTTCCTGCAAGGGGAGCATGCCCAGCTCATTCTTCTCTATGAAATCCACCTGCCCTGACAGAAGGCGGATGACTATGGTTTCTCCATATAAAGAAGGGAGGATAGAAATACGGAGATCATAGGGCACGCCGCCAAAAGATGCACTGCAGCTTCCGTCCTGGGGCAGCCGGCTTTCGCCCACATTCATGTGGCCGATGACCTTGGATCGCACTGACAGACCGGAAAGCATCTGCAGGGGCAGATGGAAACGCTCATACAGCACGCCGTCTTCACGGAACCGCACCCGTACCAGAGATGCCTGGGGCTCTATATGAATATCGCTGGCTCTCTCTGACGCGGCACATTCCAGAATCCGTTCCAGCACTCTTTCCGCCGAACTTGTCCTGATTTCCTCCATACTATCCTCCCGTAGAGAATCGCAAAGAAATGTTTATTTTATTATAGCAATAGATAGCCTGAGAGGGCTAGTGGGCGCCTATGAATTGATAGAAGGCGCCAGTTTGTATAAAACCTTCACAACCGGGCTTCGCCCGTGGGAAAACCATACAACCGCCCTGGGGGCGAGGAAATGCAATCCCCCTTTGGTGGCTGGAGCCACCACCTTTCCCCCTCTTCAAGGGGGCACAACAACCTGTGCTTACTGTAGAGCTGCTTATGAAGAAAGTGTTTCGCGGTGTTTTATTCTTCCCCCTGAACAGGGGTGGCAAGGGAACACGATTCGTAAGGAAGCGAAGCGACCTGAGAATCGTGTGACACGCTTTCCCGTGGAGAAGTCCGGCGAAGCCGGATAGGGGGGGAGGCGAGCGCAGCGAGCCAATTGCAGAATGTTTATCATGCCATATGATATAGAAAGCCAATCCCGTAACGCTGACTTTATAATCCGCGGCGAAGCCGCCACCACAACCCTCGGGGCCGAAGGCCCCATCAAACTTAAGAACCCTTGGGCCGAAGGCCCATCCATCTTAAGAACCTTCCCCTCTGAACCTTTTGAACCCTCTGAACCTTCTGAACCTTCACACCGCAGGTGTGTCCAAAGGTGTGTCCAAAGGCGGAGGGCCACTAGTCCCCGGACCTCAAGACTTCTCTGATCAGCTGATCCCACTCATCCCACACCACTTCCGGAGCGAAGGGCTTCATATGTTCCTTCGCCCTTTTTCCGAAGGCCGTCCTTCGATCCGCATCTTCCATGAGTTTTCGGAGAGCCTCTGCAAAGGGGGCGGCGCCGTCGTCGGTGAGGTACCCGTCCTCGCCGTCATGGATGAGCTCATTCACTGCCGGACAGCTCCTGTATCCCACGGCCGGTATGCCTACGCCCATGGCTTCGGTAAGGGCCAGGGGAAAGCCTTCATGGTGACTGGGGAAGGCAAAAATATCCGTTTCCTTCCACACGGAAGCCATGTCCCTTGTGGTGCCCCGAAGATGGACCCGGCCTTCCAGTCCCTGCTTTTTGATGATGCCCTTCAGGGTGGTGACATAGGTTTTGTCATAGGTATCGCCCCAGAGGTTGACCTGCCAGTCAGGGAAATCCTTTGCCAGAAGGCCAAAAGCCTCCACCAGCAGGTGCTGTCTCTTGGTGCGGCCGGTAATGCGGCCCACATTGGTGATGGTGTGGACTTTGCGGGCAGATCCGGGCTGGGCGGAGATGGCAGGAATGGATACGGCGTTGGGAATGTACACGAAGCGGTCATAGCGGAGATACTTTTCTGCCTTCTCTATGAAAGAAGGCATGAGAGCCTGGATACGGGCGCTTTTTTCCAGAGCCCTCATTTCCCCTGACGGCGCATGGGCGAAGATTTCATCGGGATCATTATGAAGCATGGAAATCACCGGCACCTTCGTGTCCAGCCCCTCCAGCAGCAGACGGCCCGTGGGCTCCCGGAAAGAAATGACCACATCCGGCTTCTCCAGCGCCAGCACCCTCTCCAGCTGGGGCGCTGCGGCGGAAAGCATTCTGTAATTCCGCTCCCTTGCGCCGGCCTTGCTGAAAAGGCGGGTGATTTCCCGAAGCCCTTTCCCAAAAGAACTCATGCGCACCGGCTTCATGCCGGCCATATGGAAAAGATTGTAAAAATGGCAGTCCTCGGGGAAGGGGTAAAAAGAAGCTCCTTCCTTCTCATCTGCCATGACTACCGACACATAGTAGCCCTTTTCCTTCATGGCAAACGCCATGCGGGACAGCACATGCTCGATACCGCCGCTGTAGCCTACGAATTTATGAAGATCTGCCAGTAAAAGATTCATATTCTTCTCCCTGCCGTTCATGAATTTGAGATAAACCTGCCTTTATTATAGCAGATGGAACACAGAAGCCATTATAATATGATAAAATATAACCGATTCTGATATTACAAAAATCGATTTCCATGAAATACAAGGAGACATCCATGAGCAACGTTCTTTCCCATGCTGTTACAGACACCATTCATCTGGGCAGAAAGGCAGAAAAAGAAGATTTCCACATCGCCCTCACCGGGACGGAAGACTACATTCCCCACATGGGTATGGTGGCCCTTACGGTCCATGCCCACAATGAGGACATGCCCATCTGCTACCATTTCTTTGTGAATCACCTGACAGATGAAGAAAAGGGAAAACTGGAGAAGGCGGCGCAGATTATGCAGAGCCCTTTGGAAGTGCATCTTATTGACGACAGCGCCTTCAAGCCCCTTCTTCTCTCTGACGGCGTGGCTGCCTTTTTCTATCGTTTCCTGGTGGCTCCCACAGTGGCTCCTGTGACAGATCGGGTTCTTTATCTGGACGGAGACATGATGTGCCGCGGCTCTCTGGACTATTTAAGAAATCTGGATTTCAAGGGACATGATGTGGCGGTGGTATCAGACCGCAAAGAAGAACTGCAGATGAAACGGGTTCACACGAAGCGTTATTTCAATGCAGGCATGATGCTCATCAACGTGAAACAGTGGATGGAAGAAGGCCTCTTCGATGATATCGTCCGCCGGGCAGAGGAAAATGTGAAGCGGGTAGGAAACCGCCTTTCTCACCACGATCAGGATATCTACAATGAAATGCTGGATGGCAAATGTCTCTTCATCGAAAAGAAATACAACTACCTTTATAACCTGGACCGCCAGTCCCTTTTCAAAAAACAGCCAGTGAATGAAGACTATCATCGCCAGGTCATCATCCACTTCGCCGGCCACGCCAAACCCTGGCACAGCTGGGTGCAGGCATGGCCGGTGGTGCAGGAATACGCCGCCATTCAGAAGAAGTCCCCCTGGAAAGACGTACCCCTGGTGCCGCCCAAAGGACACAAAAACCTCCACCAGGCTGCCCGTACCGCCCGTATGCAGGGAAAATACGGAGAAATGATTTCCCTGTATCTGAAATATCTGGGATCCAAAGCGTAAGGTTTTGGGAGCTGAAAAGAGAATTTAACCTACTTGTCATCTGCATAAAGGAGAAACATATGAAAACACCGATTACATTAGAGGGAAAAACCGTATTTGTCACCGGCTCTGCCGGATTTATCGGAGCCAATCTGGTGAAGCGGCTCCTTACAGTGAAGAATATCCGTATCATCGGCATTGATAACATGAATGACTACTATGATGTATCCCTGAAGGAATACCGCCTGCAGGAACTGGAAAAAGAGGCTGCCCTGGCAGAAGGAAGCGAATACTATTTCATCCGTGGCAATCTGGCAGATAAAGACTGCATTACAGACATCTTCAGCACCTGGCATCCGGACATCGTAGTGAACCTGGCTGCCCAGGCTGGTGTACGCTACTCCATCACCAACCCCGACGTATACATCGAATCCAACCTCATCGGTTTTTACAATATTCTGGAAGCCTGCCGCCACTCCTATGACGGCGGAGCCAAAGGCGTAGAACACCTGGTATACGCGTCCTCCTCTTCCGTCTACGGCGGTAACACCAAAGTTCCCTTCAGCACCGAAGATAAAGTGGATCATCCCGTCTCCCTCTATGCGGCTACCAAGAAATCGGACGAACTTCTGGCTCACTGCTACGCCAAACTCTACAACATTCCCTCCACAGGCCTCCGCTTCTTCACCGTCTATGGCCCTGCCGGACGGCCGGATATGGCTTACTTCGGGTTTACCGACAAGCTGCGAGCCGGAAAGACCATACAGATCTTCAACTACGGCCACTGCGAAAGGGACTTCACCTACATCGATGACATTGTGGAAGGCATCATCCGCGTCATGCAGGGGGCGCCGGAAAAGAAAAACGGCGAAGACGGTCTCCCCATTCCGCCCTATGCCGTATATAACATCGGCGGCGGACGGCCGGAAAACCTCCTCCAGTTCGTAGACATCCTGCAGCAGGAACTTATTCGCGCCGGCGTTCTTCCCAAAGACTACGACTTCGAAGCCCACAAGAAACTGGTGCCCATGCAGGCCGGCGACGTCCCCGTTACCTATGCGGATACCGAAGCCCTGGAAAAAGACTACGGCTATCGCCCTGCCACCACCCTTCGCGAAGGCCTCCAGAAATTTGCGGAATGGTACAAGACCTACTATCATATCTGATACAAAAAGCGGCACCCTGCCAGAGGGGCCGCTTTTTGAAATTAGAGATTTGAGCTCAGAGGGCAGACACTCAGACGGCAGATATCAGATGACAGGAACGGGACTACTCACCTCGTCATTTCGAGGGTCGGAAGGGAAATTGAAAAATCTTCCCGCTCTCTATAGCTCTGTCTCTATTGTTAGGAAAGACATTCTGCGACACGCCTCTCTGAAGCTTGACCGTCTGACGTCTCCCTGTCTTCGAGTCCCGAGTCGCCAGCCCCCGGGCCCCATTCCCCAGCCTCCAGTCTCCATTCCCCTACTGAGACCGGCTTTCATTCCTGTGGACTATATGAACAGAGAGGCGGTAAGGCCTGGCGACATTCTTTCATTTCCCGAAAGCGCGCATTCCATGGAAACGGGGACAGAAGAACCGAAGCCATCACAAGTGAGTTCTGCCGCTCCCGGTGCACCGAAAATAATACAGAAACTCCTGATGAGTACCTGCTAGAAATCCTGGTGGCAATTATGCTTCACCTGCCTTCCTTGACGAGATAGATATTCCGCTCCACCGGTTTCCCTCTGGCCGATTCATTGAAGAAGATGACCCTGAGCCCTACCGTGCATCAGCATGGGACGATTCAGGAGTTTTTGCGTGGTGAGCGGCCCTTCGGGGCTGTTTTTTTATTGGGGAAAAGAGAGATTTAAGGAAAGGAGCAGATATCAGACTATCAGACAGTCAGATGACAGACATCAGATGACAGAAACGGCACTTCGCACCCCGTCATTTCGAGTGGAGCGAAGCGAAATCGAGAAATCTCCCCGCATTACGCAGCCTGGTGCTATTGTCAGGAAAGGCATTCGCCACACTGCCCGTCTGTCTTCTATTTTCTATATTCTATCTTCTATCTTCTATCTCCCGATGTCTGATACTCTGCCTGTCTGACGTCTCTTTATCCTCAAATCTCAAACCTCTTATTTCAAATCTGTCATTTTAACCCAATTAAAAAATGAACTCAACTTTTTTAACTCAACATGTTGAGTTAAAAACGAGTTAAGCGAAATATGCACGATAAAAGCAGACATTATAACGTATAAATTGTTGCGTTACAATGTCTGCTTTTATTTACGGTCAATTTTTAACGTAAAAATTAACGTGACATAACGTGAGAATGTTAAGTTAAAAGTGGCAGGGGCTGGCTGAAGGTTATGCTTTTGAAATCAATTTTCAGGATATGGAGACAGAAGAGATACTTTCAGACTTAGTGAATATGAAGACGCCCAGAGCCGTCCCATACGCATGTGAGAGCCATGGGATACGCAATAGAGAACCGGTGAATATGCAGAAGAGAGCCCGTCGTTTTATGGGAATGATTTCTTCCGGAGTTCCCTGTATTTATGGGCTTAGTTATACTTATCGCAAAGACAGCAGGCCGGCTTTCCATTTCGTATTGGAGCTTAAAAAGCAGGCGGCTCCGGTCAGCGTATCATGTGGCTTTTGGCCGCGTATTGGGACTTATGGCGCATAATACTCACAACGAAATAAGCAGGATGAAATCAGGCATCCTAACATCGAATGAGATGTTAGGATATCTGATTTCATGTGGCGAATCATTCTTGATTTAAACCATTAAGCGGCATACTGCACGAAAATGCTTTTGAAATGGATTTGCAGAGAACAGAGGCGGAAGAAATATGTTCAGCTGGCGTTTTACTAAATATTATGATTTATGGAGGGAAAATGTAGAAAAATTCTTGCAGGTCAGTAGGATACATATATAATATAAAATAAGAGATAATAGTTTTTCCTACTTTCATCTCTCATGAGGATAAGAGACGAAAGTAGATATGGAATATGGAAATTTGTGAGATTAAGTGATATAAGGGGCTGGATTAAAAGAATTAATCTATGGATTTAACTGTCATTATTATTTTTGCCTGACAGTATCTAATGAGGGCTTTTCTCATGGGGATGAATCTAGGGTTAATCTATAAAAGAGTATTTTAAAGGTGGGTAAATTTCGTGTAATTGCTTATTTTCATGGAGACGTTTATATGAAGATTATGCTATTTTGGGTAGCTCAATTTGTTGGGATTAATGGTGGAATAGAGAAGGTATTTACTAACTTCGCTAATGAGATGATTCAGCGCGGGCACTCTGGAGAGATGGTATATTGTACAGAAAAACATGGGGAATTTTATACATCTATAAATCCTAAAGTAAATATTATAAATTTAGCAGATTATTTGCCTGAACATAAATTTGAGTCAGCAAGACCGGTTTCCATGAAAATGGTGCGGGAATTTTGGCGTATTGTAGACCAAAATCATATGGCATCATTTGTCAGGTCATTTGAGGTGAAATATATATGTAATTCAATAAAGGAATTATTAGAAAATATAAATCCTGAAATAATAATTAGCTTTTCAGCTAAATGAACTCAAGCTCTTCAAATGGCAGATATTCATCATCACTATCCAATCATTTCCATGGTACATTCCAGTATCAATTATCTTTTAAATGATTACTCTCCTTCGGAAATTCAAGCCTTGGCAAATAGTGATGTTGTGCAAGTACTAGTGCCGGAATATATAGGTCAATTACAGGAGGTTCTGCACAAAAATAATATTGTTTGCATTCCCAATATAGTACCCCAGCTGAACGCAGATAATAGCGAGAGAAAAGGGAATACCATTACAGAAGTGGCAAGACTTGATCCGGAACAGAAAAGGCAACATCTTTTGATTGAAGCGTTTTCGCGGATTGCAAATCAATTTCCAGAATGGAAGGTTGATTTTTGGGGAGGGAGAAAATGGAATTTCTTATACTCTGTATTTAAGAAATCTTATTCATGAGTATCATTTGGAAAATAGGTTTTTTTTAAAGGGAAATACGAATTATCCTTTTGAAGTTTATCGGAAGGCGGATATTTTTGCACTTCCGAGTCCGTATGAAGGATTTCCTTTGGCGATGACGGAGGCTATGAGTGCCGGCCTGCCTGTAGTGGCATATGAAAGCTGCTCTGGCGCTAATCATATTATTTTAAATGAAGTCAACGGGATTCTGGTGAAAGATGGAGTGGAAGGCTTGGCAGAGGGGCTTCAGAGGGGCTTCGTCGGCTCATGGTAAGTAAAGAACTGCGTTATAAAATAGGCGGGAAAGCACATAATAGTATGAAGAAATATGCTCCTGATAATGTATGGAGTCAATGGGAAAGTCTGATTCAGAAAACTGCAGATCATCATAGACGATTCGATAGCGGTGTACTTAATTGAGATGAACTGGTAAAATGATTGTGAAAGCTCAGTGAAGGCTGCTTTCACTAAATGGCTTAAATAAAATTAGCAGGAGATATTTATGGCTTTTATTAAAACAAAGAATTATGACCGAGACAGGCTGTATAAACATGCAGGTCTGGTTGCAGAAATTATAGCAGGGGTTCTGGCATTCATTATAAGTTTTAGGTTTACACCTGCATATTATTCTTATGCAATGGTGATTTTCTGCCTGTATTTTATTTACGATTCTATAAAAAGCAAAGAAATTAGATTTCCGATGCCAAGTCGTCTTTTTATTTGGGGATACTGCCTGTTATATGGGTCATTATTGTTGTCTGGCATAATTAATGGGGATAAGGATGGATTAAATTGGACAAGGCAGTATATATATTGGTCATTGCCGATGTGGATGATTGGATATTTAGGTGGAAAATATTTTATAAACAAAGGCTTCTTCATAGGAATATTATCAGCATCTATTATCACGAGCCTTTGGGGAATAGTTCAGAAAGTACATTATCCAACTGAAAGAATTTATAGTTTTTATAATTATCCTACGCAGTATGGCGTGGTAATTGCTATTGTTTTTCCGGTTCTTCTATACTGCTTCTTCAAGTCTCAGAAAATGCATATGCGAATTATTTCCGGAATAGCATGCGCTTTGCTCTCATTATGCCTGATATGGACGGATACCAGGGCAGCGGTGTTGAGTCTCTGCACAGGTATAATTGCTTCTACACTGATTATTCTTTTACAGAAACACAGCATTATGGATTTCAGGCAAAAGGCTGCAGCTGTTATGGTAGTGTTTGTGGTCGCAGCTGTGGGGATAATTGTTTTTGGGTATATGCAGAATCATAGAAATACAGATATGGCTAGACTGGGAGGAGAACGAATCTTTATGTTATCTTCCAGCTATGAAATGTGGAAAGATCACAAGCTGTCGGGAATCGGGGTTAATTCCTGGGAGACATATTATTATAGTGATCGTTATCATCCGGAAGGCGCACAGGAACAGCACTTAACCATGCCGCATAATATGTTTATTTATTTTCTTTCCACTGCAGGGATTATTGGCGGATTAGGGTTTATTGGATACACAATACTCACTTTGATAGGATTGCTTAGGTTGCCTTATGAAAATAACTGGCTGGCAGAGTGGTGTATCTTGGTTATATTTATTGCTTTTTTTATTAATGGCATGTTCGATTCTACTTTTATAAATAAAGTTGCAGTTAAGATTTATTATGCGATGATGGGGTTGTTTATGATGTGGGATGTAAATAGTCACAGATTAAAAAGGGAGCTTAAAAATGATAAATGATAATCCACTTGTATCGGTGATTGTCCCGGCATATAATGTAGCCCCTTATATCAAGAAATGTCTTACCAGCATTCAAGCTCAGACATATAAGAATCTAGAAATCATTGTCATTAATGATGGGTCTACGGATGAAACAGGAGAAATTGTAAAACAAATAGCGGATAAAGACATCAGAATTCTATATAAAGAGCAGGAAAATCATGGAGTTAGTTATGCCAGAAATCTTGGATTAGAGGAAAGTCATGGTAAGTATATTGTTTGGGTAGATTCTGATGATTATATTAAGGATAATCTTGTGGAATGCCTTGTGAGGAAATTTAAGGACACCGGGGCAGATATAGTTGTTTTTGGGCATCAAGACTTTAAAGGAAATATGGTTTTAAATAATGCAGTTATACCGCCAACAATTACGGATCCTACTGAATGGTTTAAACGGGCGGTGCTGGATTACATCTCTATGCTTCACACATATTCTGCTAAGGCAACAATATGGAAGGGTATATCTTTTTTGTCGGATCGTACTCATATGGGGGAAGATGGAGCGGCCACGATAGAAGTTTTCAAAAAAGCAAAGAAAATCGGTGTTATTCCGAGATGTTTTTATTATTATAACAAAGGTAATAACAATGCATTAACGCGGCAGGTTTCTATCGATGTGTTTTATGAACTGATGGAAAGTTGGACTGATCGGGAAAAAATTTGCGAAGATCAGTTTCCGGAATCCTGTGGTTTTTGCATGCAGAGAATTCTGACATATGCGGTCAAGTCTTATTGTTTTTCTTTAATTGGTCTGAAGATTAGTGCTCAACGGAAAAAACGCACAGAACAGGTGCTTAAAGAGACGGATTTTTCAATCGTTCATGGCCGGTTTCGCGATAAACTTCTTCGCTGGGCTGCAGTACATAAGATGGATTGGATTTGCAGATATTATGGCTTGAAAAAATATAGGAAGATGTTGGCTAAAAATATGATTAAGAAATAGTTGCCATACTGATTTAGTATAATAGGGGAATAGGCTAAATTAATACGCTATAAATGATTGGGAGACTGGATAAATGAAAGAGATGCAAGATGTGGTATCCGTCTTGGTGCCGGTATATAATAAACAGCAATATTTAGAAAAATGCCTTGAGAGCCTGCTCAATCAAAGCTATAGTAATATAGAAGTTATAATCGTTGATGATGGCTCATCGGATTTATCCTTGGAAATCTGCAGAAGTTATGCGGCTAAGGATAAAAGGATACATGTATTAGCACAAGGAAACAAAGGCGTAAGCAGTGCAAGAAATAAATTATTATCGAATGCGCATGGGCAATATATTTTTTGGGTGGATCCTGATGACTATGTAGAAAAAGATTTGGTTAAAAATGTGATAGATGCATTTCAAGGATATAGTGCTGATATTATTCTCTTTGGTGTTAATATCATGGACGGAACCAAATGTATTGGAACTAGAATTTGGGATGAATCTATGGATTCTGATCGATTAAAATTGATATCTTCTTGTGTTGTTGGATGGGAACTATGGGGAAGAGCTTATAAACGGGAGATATGGAATGGCATCAGGTTTGATGATTCACTAAAGACGTGTGAAGATTCTTATGTGAGCGGGCCACTGATGAAGAAGGCATCCAAAGTGGCAGCACTTCCTGGACGGTATTATTATTGGCAGAGGCAGTCGCATGGAAGTTTGGTACAGACTAGGAAAGCCCGCAGTTATATTGATGAATTTATAGCATGGAAGCATAATGTAGAGGAAGGAGAGTTTGCGGCTCTTCATAAGAATATATGTCTTACAAGAACATTAATTGCCTGTTTAAAAGCAATTTTGAAAAATAAAAAAGATCACAGCATCAAAAATGAAGAAATACATGAGATTTTAGTGTATTATGAAAAGAATAGCAGCCTGGCAGTTTCGGCAGCTGCTCTTCTATTTTATGAGTATATGGAAGAAGTGCAAAGCGCAGAAGCATTAGGTTATATTGACCAGGGGCCGGTAAAAAAAGCATTAAAATTATATTGCCTTAATATGGCTCAGCCTATCTTGTCTGATTTGCAACAAACTGAAATCAAGCATTTCATAATGGACAATCAGTCGGTTAAATTAAAAAGTAAATATGAATTAATAAGATGCTGCATTTTAAATGATAAAAAATTAGCTTGCCGGCTGTTTGGGCGATTGCTGAGCATGAAATATTGAGGGAAAGGGAAAGTTATGAAGATTTTTATTGTATATGCCGGAATATTGCAGAAAAGTGGAGGTATGCAGCATGCCTGCTGTGAAATGGCCAATGCGTTTGCCGCAAGAGGCGATGAAGTGGCCATTGCGTGCGGTGGTGGTGATTTAAAAACATCATTTTTCCCTTTGCACCCTGATATCAAAATTTATTCGCTGATTTCTGAATCTCCAGTATTAGATCCGGATAAGGCGGTTATTGGCAGACATATTTCGTCATTGAATAAATTGATTAGGGAATCATTTCGCGCTTTTAGCAAGAAAAAATTTCATGAATGGAATGAAAAATGTAAGTGCAGGATTGTAAAGCCTCACCTCAAAAGTGCTTTTTCGGATTTCAAACCGAATGTTATTATTGCCTATAACTCTGACGCGGTGTATTATGCAGTAGCGGCCATGGGGGAAAAAATTCCTTTGATAGGAACGAACCATGTGGAATTGGAGCGGGCCTTTGCCGAGATGGGGGAACCGGAGAAAAAGGCCTTAAACTGTTGTAAAGCTATTCAGGTTCTGCTTCCTTCACAAAAGAAAATCATAAATAAATTCTGCTCTGGTCCTGATTGCGAAATCATTCCTAATATTGTGCCCGAAAACCAGCGTGTGAGCGATGGTAATCATAAAAAACTACTCTTTGTGGGACGCTTGACGAAAGCGGCGAAACGGCCGCATTTGGCCATACAGGCTTTTGAGAAGGTAGCCTCAAAGTTCCCTGAATGGAAATTGGAAATGTGGGGAGACAGCCATGGTTCTGAACGATATTTAAAAGAGATGAAAAATGATATCATTTCTCACCATATGGAGAACCGAGTTGTCTATAGAGGCACTACTACGGACATACAATCAGTTTATGAGGAATCAGCAATTCTGGTTTGTCCCAGTGAGCATGAAGGCTGGGGCTTAGTAGTTACTGAGGCAATGAGTGCAGGACTTCCGGTAGTAGCATATAAATCATGTGCTGGAGTGAATGAGTTAGTGGAAGATGGGCATTCAGGAATTTTAGTAGACGATGGTGTGGAACCATTGGCAGCGGGACTTGCAGAGCTGATGGCAAATGATACGCTGAGAAAGACCATGGGTGCGAATGCTCATCAGGCTATGAAAAAATTCTCAAAAGATAAGGTTTGGGAGAAATGGTTTCGACTGGTTGACCGCATAGCGGGAATAAACAAAACTGTATAATAATTTTTGATAAGGGGCGTTTCAATGCAGCAATCTTCTTTCTCGTACAAAAAATCGTTGGGGATTCGTTCTCTTATGGTTATTATTCCCCATGAAGATGATGAAATTAATACGGCGGGAGCGGCTATATATAGTGCGGTCAAGGAAGGCATTCATGTCAAATGTGTTTTCATGACCAATGGTGACTGGGTGTATCCGGCTTTTGTGCGATTTGATGAAACACTAAGAGCGCTCCGCCTTTTAGGTGTGGAGAAGGAGGACGTCATTTTTCTCGGATTCCCCGATGGCGGTAACCGTGGAGAACGCTCAGTATATCTTCATGGCTTGGGCAAACCAGTTGATGCAGGTGGGCGGACAGAAACCTATGGTTATGATGATATCGTAGATTATCATTATGAAAAATACGGACAGCACCAGAAATATACATGGGAAGGGTTGCTGGAAGATTTGAAGGATGTTATTGTCTCTAATCGACCAGATGCCTTAATGGTGACAGACTTTGATTATCACGTGGATCACAGGATGCTTTCTATAGCGTTTGAGAAGGTTATGGGGTCTATTTTGAATGAACCTGGAAATACATATGAACCGTTGGTTTTCAAGGGATTTGCTTACGCGACGTCATATGTGTCCTATAAGGATTATTATGAGCGTCATTTTCTTTCATCACGTGTCTACCGCAAAGAAATGAGATATCTGGACTGCGAAACAGACAATCCGGTCTATGAATGGAATAAGCGACTTCGATTTCCCGTTGCTTCTGCATGCCGCGGTCCGGGGTTGCTTCATAATGTATTATATAAGGCACTCATTTGCCATATGTCACAGAAGAATATCGAACATGTGCGGCAGGTTTTTAATGGAGATATTATTTTCTGGACGAGACGGACAAATAATCTGGCTTATAAGGGAATAGTCACTGTTTCATCAGGGGAAGGAAGCTATCTCCATGATTTTCAGCTAATGAATACTAAACGTATCGCTGATGAAAAACCGGCTATGGAGGATTACCTTTGGGTACCGGATGATAAAGAAAAATGGTGTCGCTGCGATTTTGAAGTACCTCAGCATATTGAGGCGATGGCATTATATGGGAATATTGAAGACACAGGGCGAATTTTAAAAGGCAAAATCAGCTTTAGCAATGGATTTTCTATGGATGTAGGCCCTTTGAAGAAACAGGGGCATGAGACCTTCATCGCGTTTTCACCACAGGATGAAATTACATGGGTTCGTTTCGATATTGAGGAAACCGAAGGAGACTGTGCCGGTCTTTCTGAATGGGAGATTTTGCCTTCAATCCACGTTTGCAACCCATTTATTCAGATTTGCGTAGATGGGCATTTTGCTTATGATTGGTATGTATACCCTGGTGAAGTTCCTGTAATTAGCTGTTATAGTGCGGAAAAAATTGGAGAGCTGCGGTGGCTATTGGATGGGCAGGAAATTTCCTTGCAGGAATTGAATAGTCAGATTAAGAATATTCAACAAAGCTCGATAGTGAGAGCTGAGTTGAGGGACAATCCTGAGGTCTGGTGTGAAACGGTTATTGCACCGGCTGACATAACTTATCGTATTGTATCTTCCGTGAAAAAGGGCATTGATCAGTTGGGGGTATGGTGGGAGCATCAGATGGAAAAAACACCACATCATAAGCTTAAGAGTGTTAGAACCTTTGCAGATTATCAACGTATGAAAAAATAGATATAGGGAGGCGAGCCCGTGAATATTTTGGTAGCGCATTTAGGTACACATTATGTACGTATAGGTGGTGGCGTGGAAAGAGCCACATGTGAATTTGCTAATGCAATGCAAAAAAGAGGCCATCAAGTCAGCATCCTGTATATAGATACAATGGAGGGAGAACCATATTTCCAGATAAGTCCACAAGTAAAGCAGTATAATATTCTTTTCAAAAACAAGAAACAGATTTTGCCATATAAATTACCTCTCGTATATAGGTTAAAAAGGGAGGTAGCAAGACTATTTTCCCAAAGGAAAGCGCGAGAAATTAATGCATTAAGTAGGGGAAAAATTTATGGGTCAAGGCTAAGAGAACTAATTGATGTGATTAATCCGGATGTTATTGCTTCTTGTTCGATTATTTCAACTAAATATATTATTAAAGATGCTGGCATAATAACGCCTGTGGTACAAATGGTTCATGATGATCCACCTACACAATATCCATACTTGTCTTCTGTAGAAATAAATGCTGTTAGGCATAGTGCGGCTATTCAGGTAATGCTTCCATATGCATTGCCTACTGTAAAGAGATATTTTCCTAACAATTATATAGAAGTCATCGGTTTACCAATCAAAGAATCAACACATCCTGCGAATCTACATGAGACGAAGAGTCACTATGTTATTTCCTGTGTTGGAACGTTATGCGATCGTAAAAATCAGAAGCAATTAGTTCAATCTTTTGCGGAAATCGCGGATAAATATCCAGATTGGAACGTAGAAATTTGGGGAAATAATTCTAATTCCTATGGGAGACAACTTGAGAGGGAAATACATGGAAGCGGTTTGGAAAGTCGAATAATGATTAAGGGATCGACCAAGGACGTTGAATCAGTTTATGCTAGTAGCGATATTTTCGCAGTGCCTAGCAAATTGGAAAGCTTTTCTTTGTCTCTGGCGGAAGCGATGGCGGCAGGGCTTCCTGCAATAGGATTTAAAAATTGTAATGGGGTAAATAGCCTGATTCAGAATCAGAAAACAGGATTTCTGGTGGATTCACCAGAGGATTATAGTCAGGCATTAGAAAAGCTGATAAATTCTGTAGAGCTACGAGAAAGAATGGGTAAAGAAGGACAGAAGTATATCAAACGTTTTAATCCGGATATAATTTGGAACAAGTGGGAACAGCTATTGCGTAAAGTATCAGAACATAAGTAATCAAACGTAATTTGAAATTTAAAAAGGGAGCTGCGCTATCATTGCCAACCGCTATGACGAAGTGCTGGATGATGTTGAGGGATAAGGTGTATACCAGGGATCTCTTTGAGAGGAACTGAATAGGAGATTTGAGGAAAGAGATTTGAGATTTGAGGGAGAGAGACGGTCAGACATCAGACTTGTCAGACTGGCAGACTGGCATAGTGCCTGGAAGCATATCTCCCACTTACGGCAAGTGACGTAGAGGAGGGAGATTTCTCCACTCTGTGGAGGTCCTGCATAGGATATCCAAGTCAGCCGAAGTTGGCCTCTAGCCTGCCCAATAAGAGGCTTTCCTATTGTCGGCTGACCGGCTGTGGTCGAAATGACGGGGTGCTAGATGGTCAGATAGCAGACTATCAGACTTCAGACTGGAATGGTGGAAACTCCCTCATGAAATGTGAAATTCTGAATAAAACTCCCTCATGAAATGTGAAAAATGGCCCAAAACTCCTTCATGAAAGCGACTATTTGTCAAAAGTAGATGGAAATGAAGATATCCTATTCCTAAAACTTTGAAAAGCTGGAAGTTTTGGGAATAGGATATTTCTTTTGGAATGACTGATAATATCTATGTTATTTCTCTATGATTTTTAAAAATACAGAGGGAGCTATTCCCAAAACTTTTGAAAATAAAAAGTTTTGGGAATATAATATAAGGGAAGAATTAATTTTAGAAGAGGAGGCCTATGATGGTTATTTCACGTCCCCGTTATGTCAATCGACTTTTGCATGAAAAAGACAAGAAAATTATTAAAATAATTACAGGTCTCCGCCGCGCAGGTAAGTCTACCCTGCTTTTTGAGTTGTATTATAATGAGCTGCTGCAAATGGGGGTGCCTGCGGATCATATCATCCGTATCCCGCTGGACAGTATCCGGTACAGGGAGCTGCGTGAGCCTATGGCGCTGTATCGCCATATTTCCGAGGCCATTCATGACGGAGAGATGTACTATATTTTCCTTGATGAAATCCAGCTGGTGAAGGGGTTTGAGGATGTAGTGAACGGTCTGGCGCGGGATTTCCATTGTGATATCTACTTGACCGGCTCCAATTCCCAGTTTCTTTCTTCTGACGTGAATACCCGTTTCAGAGGTCGGGGAATAGAGATCAAGGTATTTCCTCTGCTTTTTTCGGAGTATTATGCTTTTTATGGTGGGGACAGGCGGGAGTGCTTCCGTCAGTATATGATGTTTGGCGGCATGCCCTATCTGCTGCAGGAGAAAGACCCCATGGATAAGGCGGCGTATCTGAAGATGATTGCGGATACGGTGGCTTTGAAGGATATGGAGGAGCGGTATCATATCAGAAATCCGGAGGCTTTCCGGGCCATCATAGACCTTCTTGCTTCGTCCATTGGTTCTTATGTGTCGGCAAATAAGATTTCCCGCACCCTGGCTTCTGCAGGAAATCGGGAGATTACGGCGAAAACGGTGAGCCTGTATCTGGGGTATCTCTGCGACTCGTTCCTTTTTTATAAAGCGAAACGGTTTGATATTAAGGGAAAAGAGTATCTGAAGACTTTGCAGAAATACTATATGGCAGACATAGGGCTTCGGAATGCGGCGCTTGGGTTCCGGCAGCTGGAGCCGACACACAGTCTGGAGAATATTATTTTTCTGGAGCTGGAAAGCAGGAATTATCTGGTGGATATCGGTAAGAATGAAAACAAGGAAATTGATTTCCTGGTGCGAAATCTGAAAGATACTTTTTACGTCCAGGTGTCCTATACCCTGGCCGGCGCGGATACGCTGAAAAGGGAAATGGGGGCTTTCAGAAATCTGGATGATGGATATAAGAAGATTATCATTACCATGGATGATGATCCCTATACCCATTTGGAAAGAGGGTATAAAAAGGTGAATGCTTTGGACTTCCTGCTCAATGAGCGGTGTCTGGAAGAGATTTGAGGAAAAAGATGTCAGACGGTGGAATGCTGCTATCCGCTGTCGGCTGTCCGCTTTCCGATGAAAGAGATAATCAGACTGTCAGACGACTGCCCCCTGCCGGCCACCGTCATACTGAACGAAGTGAAGGATATCGGTACATGACGAAAGTGATACGTATTTGGGTAAATACCAGTCGGAAGGGGGATCAGACTTTAGAGGTCAGACACAGACAACAGACCGCAGAGTACCAGATGGTCAGACATCAGACTATCAGACTGTCAGACTGTCAGACCGGCATTGTGCCAGAAAGTAGGATTGCCAAGTCAAACGACATTGGCCCATAGTCTGCTCATTGAAGGGCCTTTCTTTTAATCGCTTGACCGTAAGGCGGCTGGAGAACGGCACGCTGCTATAATGCCATCAGTATGATGAAAGAATCCATTTTAATAAAGTGCGGCATGCCGCACTTTTGTAAAATGGATTTTTTCATGAGATTGCTATCGCAGTCAGAGTCGTATACAATAGGGGCAGATGTCATTTTATTGTTTTGCGGCATGCCGCACTTTTGTAAAATGGAGGGCGTCATGAAGATTGAACGGCCTTTTTATTTGAATCGTCTGCTTCGGCTGAAGGATAATGGACGGATTAAGATTATTACGGGTATGCGTCGGGCCGGGAAGTCATATCTGCTGTTTACGCTTTTCCGAAAGAATCTTCTCCAGAAGGGGGTGCCGGAGGACTGTGTGATTTCCATTTCGCTGGATGAGCTGGCCAATGCCCGGGAGAGGAATCCTGTGGAGCTGGATCGGTGGATCAGGAGCCGGCTGAAGAAGGATGGGCGGCGATATTATATTTTTATTGATGAGATTCAGTTTGTGGAGAGCATCCCCAATCCCTATCTACCATCGACGGAGATTACCTTTGTGGATGTAGTGATGGGATTGATGAAGCTGCCTTATGTGGATATTTACATTACGGGGAGCAATTCCCGCATGCTGTCTTCGGAGGTACTGACCCAGTTCCGGGACAGGGGGGATGAGGTGCGGGTATATCCTTTGTCCTATGAGGAATTTCTGTCCGTGTGGCAGGGGGATATCCGCTTTGCGTTCAATGCGTACTGCACCTATGGCGGTATGCCGGTGGTGCAGTCGCTTTCGTCCCATGAGGAGAAGAGCCGGTATTTGAATGATCTTTTTCGTAGGACTTATATTCGGGATGTGGTGGAAAGGAATCGAATTGCCAAGGATGAAGGGGTGCTGGAGGAACTGCTGGATATCCTGTCTTCGTCCACCGGTTCTTTGACAAATCCGGCCAAGCTGTCTCGGGCGTTTGCATCTACGGAACATATCCAGATATCGGGGCCCACGATTTCCCGGTATATCGATTATTTCATGGATGCTTTCCTTCTGGAGAGGGCGCAGCGGTATGATGTGAAGGGGAAGCGGTATATGGCGTCTCCCTACAAGTATTATTTCACTGATGTGGGGCTCAGGAATGCGCGGCTCCATTTTCGTCAGCAGGAGCCTACTCATATTATGGAGAATGTGATTTTTACAGACCTGCGGCGCCGGGGGCTGGATGTGGATGTAGGCATGGTGGAGTATAATTACCGGGATGAGGCGGGCCATAAACTGCGCAAAAACCTGGAGGTGGATTTTGTAGTGAACAGGGGCAGCAGCCGCTGGTATATCCAGTCTGCCTTCCGTATGGATACGGAGGAGAAAAGGAAACAGGAAACGGAATCGCTGCACCGTATCGATGATTCCTTCCGGAAGATCGTGGTTCTGCGGGATGCGGTCATTCCCTGGCAGGATGAGCAGGGGATTCTGTATGTGGGGGTGGAGCAGTTTCTCACGGATCCTTCTCTGCTGGGGGAGTAGAGATTTGAGGGAAAAACAGTGAGGCTGGCGGCGGGCCGGACTTTTTCATCGATTCTCACCCTTTCCATAGGAAGGAGAAAATCCATTTCAAGAAAGTGCGGCATGCCGCACTTTTGTAAAATGGATTTTTTATGAGGCTGCTATGGCTGCGAGGAGCGCATGTCATGGGGCAGAGAATAGATGACCGGCGGGAAGGCTTTCATTTTTCTTTTTCTGCCCCTTCTTGACAGGAGGAACGGGGGCTATTATAATGTTTGGTAAATATTAAAGGCGATGAACAGGATTGAGCTTGACCGGAAATGACAGAGAGCCGGGAGGATGGAAACCGGTATGGAAGGAAAGCGTGTCCCCTGGGAGCTTCGAACTGAAGTGCAGTAAGTCCGACGTGGGTCCGCGTTAGGGATATGGAGTATAATGCAGGGTGGTACCGCGCGATTGCGCCCTTGTCCGTAGGACAGGGCTTTTTTTATTTCCATCTTTGTGTATGCTCCTTGAGATATAAGTAAGAGTGGTACCGCGCCAAAGCGCCTCTTTTCTGCCGTTTCAGCAGGAAAGGGGCTTTTTCTTTTCTGTGGATGGCGAGGGATGTCTCTTTTCCTATCTCATCACTTTGGTCATTTTTATTTTATCTGTATATGTACCAGGAGGTTGTCATTATGAAAACAGCAACAGAAAAACGTATCGCATTCCGTAACAATCTGAAATCCGGGGAAATTATGATTGCTCCAGGCGTAGGCGACGCTCTGGGTGCTAAAATCGCAGAAATGGCAGGCATTCCCTGTCTGGCCATGGGCGGCTACTCCGTGTCCGCATCCCGCCTGGGACAGCCGGATGTAGGCCTCCTTTCCTGCACGGAAATGGCGGAGCAGCTGACGGGCATCTGCAATGCCGTGGATATTCCTGTGGTGGCTGATGGCGATACGGGCTATGGCAATGCGCTGAATATCATCCGCACGGAAAGAATGTTTGAACAGGCCGGCGCTGCCTGCATTTTCTTCGAAGACCAGGCATGGCCGAAACGCTGCGGCCACATGGACGGCAAGCAGGTCATTTCCGCTGAAGAACATGCCCAGAAGATCCGGGCTGCCGTGGATGCCCGTTTCGATAAGGAAACCATGATCATGTCCCGCACCGACAGCCGCGCTGTTTACGGCATTGATGACGCCATCGAAAGAAGCAAGCGCTATGCTGACGCCGGCGCAGAAATCTGCTTTGCCGACGGCATCGGAAGCCGGGAAGAACTGGAAAAATTTGCCCGGGGCATGGAAGGCACCGGCGCATACCTGGTAGCCAACATGATCGAAGGCGGCAAGACACCGCTCATCCCCGCCAAGGAACTGGAAGAAATGGGATTCTCTGTGGTATTCTGGGCATGCAGCGCTGTATACACCATTTCAAAAGCTCTCTATGACCTCTTCTCCGGATTGGAAAAGAACGGCACCACCGAAGCCAGCGCCAAGGACATGATCGAATTTGGCCGTTTCAACCATATTATCGGACTGGATACATATAAGCAGCTGGAAAGAAAGTATAAAGTCGACCGGGACGACTAAAGAAAAAATCGCTAAAGGCGCACCTGCGCTTTCGGACCCGGGCTGTTTCATCAAAAAAGGCCGCATAGTCGGCCTTTTTGATTGGAAATTTGCCGAAATCTGTGAAAACAAGTACAATAGGAAAAGAGACTCACATCACTTCAAGGAGGCGCACCCATGATTACACCAATGGATATTCATAACAAGACCTTTTCTAAAGGCCTTCGGGGCTACAGCGAAGAGGAGGTCAATGACTTTCTCCGGCAGATCGTAGCGGATTATGAACAGATTTACCGGGAACATCGGGAAATGGAAGAGCAGATGGACCAGATGAAGACGAAGCTGGCCAACTACGAAAAGATTTCCGAAACCATGACCAATACCCTGCAGCTGGCGAAGGACACCGCAGAAAACGTGAAGAAGAACGCGAAACGGAATGCGGAAATCCTCATTGCCAATGCCCACGCAGAAGGAGACCGTCAGATCCGGGAAGCCGAAGAATCCCGCCGCCGTCTGGTGGAAAACATGATCCGTACGGAAGGAAATATGAAGAACTACGTAGGGAAGATACGTAAGGAACTGCAGCTGGCGCTGGCAGCCATTGATGCCCTTGACCGGATCGAGGCGCCCAAGGTAGCAGGCTATCCGCCGGTGGAAGAAAAGAAGGAAGAAACACCGGCTGTGGAAGCAGAAGAACCGGAAGAGACGGGAGAAGCCGCCGAGACTGCTGAACCTGCGGAAGAGACAGAAGAAGACGGAACGCCGGATGAAGAAGCACCGGCTCCGGAAGCAGAAGAACAGAAAGAATAAGGAAATAAAAAAGGCTGTGAAGAAATGAAGCCCATTTCTCACAGCTTTTTTTCGTGGGTTCAGGCGCCTTTCGGCGCGGTCGGGATCGGGACCGGGACCTGGGCGGTGCTTTCCAGTATTCCCGAAGGGGCCTGCGCTTGCGGCGCAGAGGGGCCTATGGCATCCATCGGGCCTCTGGCCCGATGGATGCCAAGGGTTGTGTAGCAAGGTTGCATCCCACAGGGAAAACGACTCACTACATTTTGTGCGTCGCTCCGCTCCTTCAAAATGTGTTCGCTGTACATCGCTTCGCTCAGGGGGCCGCCGATTGGCGGTCAGGACCGCGATGGGGAATCATATCGGCGCTATGCCCCGTACACCCTTTCCCGCTTCGCGGGACTTCCCCTCAAGGGGAAACGAGAGATATGAGGAAAAAGAGCGAGTCATATACTTCAGGTACCATTTCGGCGTTTTCCCCCTTTGGTGGCTGGCGCCACCACCTTCCCGCCCTGCTGGGAAGCGTGTCACTTGATTCTCAGTCGTCTACGGCTCCTTGCGAATCGTGTGACACGCTTTCCCGTGGATGCACAGCGAACATGATTTGAAGGAGCGCCAGCGATGCACAAATCATAGTGAGTCGTTTCACCTTTAGGTGGAAGTCCGGCGCAGCCGGATAAGGGGGAGCCGCGCAGCGAGCCAATCAGCAGAATGGTTATTTTGCCATATGATACTGAAAGTAAATCCCGTAACGCTGACTTTATAAGCATTGC
>ULTZ01007218.1_pt1 | contig 24143 bp, 25 predicted proteins | sample 1957981 | NCBI WGS metagenome assembly ULTZ01 (sample SAMEA4835745, study PRJEB28245) | human gut metagenome | biome: gut microbiome; material: fecal sample | place: Denmark | collected 2008
GTTGCATATCTTTAAGCTATTTCACGACTATCCCTAATTTAGTTTTTGATTTGAATGAAATGAGACTTTACCATAGTCTTAAGGAATATAAAAACAGAGATGTTTCAGAAGCAGAATTTGCGAAAATAACCAATCATACTTCTTCAACGAGTCTTAACCAATAAATAAATCATATTATGGCACTGATAAAATGTAAAAGTTGTGGGCAAATGGTATCGGATAGAGCCGAGAAATGCCCTAAATGTGGTTATCCTGTACGTTTGTCGATGGAGCAACAAGAAGAAACGGAGAAAAAAGAAACTATCAAAAATGTTCAGCCTCGACAGAAGAACAGTAAAAAAGGCATTCTAATAGCGGCTGTAGTTGTTGTGGTTATCGGTTGTGGTATATTTGCTATTCTCAACGGCCAACAGCAAGACAAACGTTCAGAAATTACAGAGCAATTTGCAAATAATGTCCAGAAATATGAAAAACTAAACAACTTTCATGAAGGACTTGCTGCTGTTCAACATAATGGTTTATGGGGGTATATAGATAAAGAAGGCAATGAAGTAATACCTTGCCAATATGAAAGTGCGGAAGATTTTAACAATTCACGTGCTATTGTTTCAAAAGGCGGGCTGTATGGTTGCATTGACACTAAAGGAAATGAAGTCGTACCTTTTGAATACGGATGGATTCATCATTATACAGATTATTTCACTGTTAATAAGGACTATAAGAACATACATGGTTGTGGCTACCTCGATAATGAGGGAAAAGAAATTGCTCCTTGCATATATTCGGCAATTTCTTCCTTTTCTGATGGTTTGTCACGAGTGAGAAAAGATGACTTATATGGCTTTATTGATAAACAAGGAAAAGAAGTTATCCCTTGCAAATATGAATATGCAGAGGTGTTTTCAGATGGATTAGCCTTAATTGAAAGAGAGGGATTATATGGCTTTATTGATAAGCAAGGTAATGAAGTGATTCCTTGCAAATTTACATACGCTCATTCTTTCTCTGAAGGTTTGGCTGCTGTTCAAATAGCCGATGCTGATGGCATATCAAAGGTTGGGTACATTGATTCTAAAGGTAATGAAACGATTCATTGTATCTATAACGTGGCAGACGGTATGCATCCTTTTAGTAAAGGAATTGCCGTTGTAATGGATGAACAAGGTTTCTTGGGAGGCGTTGATGCTAGGGGCAAGGAGATATTACCATTTGTTTATGGTGATATACAAGTGTTTGATAATGTAATAGTCACACGGGAAGCAACTTCTCAATCATATAGGCTGCTTGATAAAACAGGAAATGAAATCTCGACTTCCGTGTATGATGCCATTTATCCATCAGATAGTGGGTTGATAATTGTTGTTAAAGACGGGAAATCAGGTTTTATAAATCAAGAGGGAAAAGAGGTCATTCCACTTACGTTTGATGCTTATTTTGATGAATATTCAGATGCAGGTTGGGTAGCAGGATGTAACCCTTTTGTAGAAGGAGTTTCTATTGTTAGATTGAATGGCAAATATGGAGCAATAGACGAACAGGGAAATGAGATTGTCCCGTACATTTATGATGAAATTTGGGACTTTTCAGAAGGATTCGCCGTTGCTAAAATTGGTGATAAGTGGGGATATATTGATACAAAAGGAAATGGTACTTTCTCGCAAGTTGAAATTACAGCAGCTAAACAAAATGCAGTAACAGCCAATGTAGAAACAAAGAACATAAATTCTCAGGAAGAAGAAACTGAAGAAGTGTCAGAACAGCCCAAAGAAATAATTATTACTATGAATGCCCATAGTGATGCTTCTGGTGCAATGTCTAATTTGAGTGGAAGTTATGGCGTATATCAACGGCAATATAATATTCTGAGGACGAACCCTATAAGTGTGCCTGAAGGAAAGGTGTGGATATTTAAGCAATTTGTCAATAACAGCACAGTCCGTATTTTCAAGTCAAAATCATTTATAACTGCTTTAGATGATGGATATATTCCTGAGATATCAGAAAGGCATTTATTGGATAATATGAATGAATCTTTTACATTCATTGGAGGTGCATCAATTCAAGGATATATTGAAATTAGTCCATACCCCAATGGTGGTGATATTGCAGTAGAATTCCATTTCATAGAAAGAAATATAGGAGAATAAATTGTATAGTAATGTAAATATATAGAGAAGGTTGGTCAATCACGACAAATCTTTCCTTTTCGCTATATTACAAAAGTGAACTATATTCACTTTCATAACATCAACAAAGGCATTTAAAAACAATAAAAAAATAACTGATTATGAAAAAGTATCTTTTTCAATTCGTGGTGACTTTATTTGCCATTACGTCTTTCACTGTTGTAGCTTGCAGTGACGATGATGATGACCCAACAAACAACAATGGTAGAAATAGCATTGAAATTAACGGTGTGAGCTACAATCTATCCGCTTTCAGCTTTATGGGTGATTGGAATGAAACGCTAAGGAAAGGCGATTTCACTGTTGCTGTTGACAATAAGAGCAACGGAGTTATAAATGTGGATTACTACACATTCTCCTACCACAATGCAACGTGTCCTCAAGTTGGCGATGATTTCGCCGAAATGGATTTAGCCCTTACACCTTTAATTGAAGAGGAAGAAGGCTCAATCATAGATTTAGAGGATTCGTTTAAATATATCTCGGGAAAAGCCGTAATAACTAATACAAATCCAAGTGAGAGCGAGATTACTGTCAATTTTGACAATCTAAGAATGAGCAATGGTAACAGTTCCTACACATTCAAGGGAACTGCAACATTGATGTTCGAGTATTAAGCACAGAAAAACATCATTTATAAGCATCAACAATCTTACGATTGTTGGTGCTTTTTGTTTAATACTATATTCAAAAACAATCAGAAGTGAATATTTTACTTTTGTATAAATTATTGATATATTGATAGATAAGCAAATTTCGGATATATTAAGCGACAACAAACATTCACTTATAGGTGAATATCGCTATTTTTGAATATTTTGCGGAGTGCGAAGTGCGGAATCGAAATTCTCTAAATTGGAAAAGTGAGAAAAGTAACTCCGCACCTCCGCATTTCCGCAGTCATACCATACTTATTAACTCTTGTAGTTTTACATCAGGATATGCAGAACGGTTCAAGTCATTTAGAAGTTGTCTGTATGGTTGCATAGCTCTGCTGATCGCTGTATTCTTTGAAGATAAAGACCTAATTTTTGCCTCAACTTCTATCATATTGAAATTACAATCTTTCAAAAGTAAATATCGCAGATAGTTCGATACATTCTTTACGCACGGAGTTTTCTCTATTCCTCTTACGGCTTCATTAAGAACTGTAGCCAACGGATTAGCTGTTGAGGCCAATATATCTTCTAATGTATTGTTTTGTACTTCAAGCAAGGCGCGAATTTGTACCTTTGTGTTGATATTTAGCTCAAAACGGATTTTACCTTTAAAGTAATCAAGTAATGCTTTTTGATCGGACAAAAGCCCAAGAAATTCTTTGTTTCCGCTAAGACCAAGTTCATGTTCTTTGTTATAAATGGTAAGACGTTTACGGTGTCGAGGTGTATCGGCAGAGTTTTCTAGCACTATTCCATTTTGCTTTTCTTTGGGAATCCATTTCTTATAATTGCTGAGGTTCTGTTTGATATAAGAAACAAGGTTATCAAGTTCGCTGTAACATACATCTTTCGTAACATCGCATTTTACTACTTCTGATTTTTGAATAATGTCATTAATGGCAAGTGTACAGATTCCTAATCGGTTAATTTCTTCAAAGCACTTTTTAATATTGGTTTGATTTATAAGATTGATGTATTCATCTCTTAGGATTTTCCCTGTAAACTCTATGGACAGTTCACTGTGTTGGTAATTAGCGATGATGCACAACTGATACGGCTTATCAATGCTGTACTTATGATACAAAAGAAGACCTCCGATGCTTTGAGCGGTAAATGCTTTCTCATCTATATTGCTAATATGGTTTATGTCAGTAACAATCTTGAGTTTATCAAAACGAATCATTTATATATTTATGTATAGCTTTATTTTGCTTGCTGATTGACAAGTTTTGTCACCTTGACAAGTAGTAATGAAAGGTAGGGAAGTTATACCTCCCCACCTCATTATTTTCAGTCTGCTGTCGGCTTATGAGGGATATTCTTCCAATAGGATTTCAGGCCGTTTGAAATAGCCTCTTTGTGTGTGAATGATTTGCTTTTCCCTTTCATTGCTTGACTAATCTTCTGTTTGGTTTCAGGGTCTAACTCCCTGTACTTTCTTTTGTTTGTATTCATTTCCTTTGCTTTTAAGTTTTTATTTATATATAAATATGGGTAAGGATGGAAAGTTTTTCAAGAGTAGTAAGCTATTTCTCAAAATTTCTACAACTTTTTATGGCGACACACGGCATATCATTCATGCCCTACTGTACTTAGCACAAATAAGCATAATAAGAGCGAGGATACGGCAGTTAAGGCATATTCTATCAATATCATACGCCTCAACGAGTGTCCTCAAATAGCACTGAAAATGATAAGGTGTTTTTAAGGGTATATTTTTAGATTGACTCTATAAGTTTGACTATTCCTTCTACACTTTTCAGATATTCCACAATATGGTGAAAGTCGTTCCAAAGGTTCAATATTTCATTGTTTAAGGGTACGAAGAAAGCCTCTTAATCGATTGATTGGGAGGCTGTTTTATTTCCCTGCATTTCTCCTTCCAGTCCGTTGGTGCCGTTTTCAGAAACTTGAAGCTAATGGGATGTTTACCAATAAAATTGCGGATATTTGCAGTTTTAATCTGAGTATGGAGCGTCTTTTCCCAAAAATGCCTATCTTTGCTCGCGTATACATAAGTTGTGTGCAGACATATTGAAAGAAAGTGCATTTTCACTTTGTTCCATTGACGTGAACTTCGACAACTCACAAGTAAGAACGGAATGATGTGGGAAAGACGCTCTCTTTGTATGCGTATATTCGTGCCCTTACGGGTATATCATACAGAGCGAGGTATTTATTCTCCTTATCTATCTTACAGGAAGTCGAAGTCCTACGTCAAGGGTAAGGTTCGGAATGAAGGCCTCGCTTTCCTTTTTTATGTTCTCTTCCTTACAGAAACGAATCCGACAACATGCATCGCAGGGTGACGGTGAACGGCAAGCCCTATGTGGAACCTACCGGAGATATTGGTACATTTTCCGAATTTGTAAGTCATACTGCAGTTCAGATTGAGATCGAAGTGGCACCGAAGGAGACTGCCGGAGTGCAGTACTATCCGTTGCTCAGCATCCTTTTCCGTGCCGAACACTTCTTCCCGTATTAAGCAAGGGGTATACGCTCACTCTTCATGACGACACCTGGATTGGCTACATCCCTTCCGCAAAGGGAGAAATTACCAACTACACTCGCTACGTCAGTGGAAAAATAATCTTCCAAGGTTTTTCGAATGGCATTGTAACCCTCCAGCTGGATAACGTCACGTTTGCTGATAAGAATAACCAGTCGAATGTCATCACGCTGAACGGGACCTTGGACTTTGAATATAGCGTCTGATGAACAATCTCTGACAATAAAAGTTGCGGCGTCGCTGACGAATCACTCGCCGGCTGGCGCCGCTAAGAGAGTCTTTATTATCAGCTCCGGCAACAGAGATTGACTGTGGCGGAAAATCTCGAGTGATTGCATAAAAAAAGAAAGGTGCATCGTGCATCACGACACACCTTCGCCCTCTTTTATTGGGATATCCCCAAGAAAAGACGCTCTAACGGACGCTTACCACTTGGTCGAGTGGCAGACGCTTCTTAGGATTCTTTGTCGGTTGGTTGGGATCTTCTGTGTCACGATAGCCGATGGCTACGGCGAACAGAGTCTTGTAGCCTTGTAAGCCTACGATCCGGTCGTAAGCAGCAGTATCGATTCCTTCCATCGGGGTACTGTCAATCTGCATTTCAGCACAGGCCGACAAGAAAAATCCCAATGACAGGTATACTTGGTGCTGCATCCAGTTTTTGATAGCTGCTTCTCCTTTGGGCTTTACCATATTTTGGAAATAGGCAACGGCTCCCTCGGGCAAGTGAGCTTTAATCCGGGTCTCAAAAGCATCGATATCGTCCAATACGGAGAAAACAATCACGTGGCTGGCAGCATTGATTTTTTCTTCATTGAAGAATGATACCGAGGCAAGTTGCTTCTTCAAGCTCTCATCACCAACAAAAGTAAACTTCCAAGGCTGACTGTTAATGGAAGAAGGACTCAAGCGAAGGATCTCTTGCAGTTCTTTAATCTGTTGGTCTGATACTTTTTTACCAGCCTCATACCGCTTGGTGGTATAACGTGTCTGTGCTAATTCCAGGAATTTCATGACTTTTAATCTTATCTGTTTGATTGTATGATGCAAAATTAAGTTTTTCGTAGAAGTCTTTCGGCAGAAGTGCCTCTGTATTTCACGTCTGAATTTATCTTTTTCTCATTCGGGTGAGTTCGATAGCTTCCTTTCCGGTGATATGTTCGATGGTAAAGTCTATCATGTGCATGGCCTGGTGAGACTTCTTGATTTCCTTGTCCAGCCCCTCTTCGTCATCTTTGAAGAAGCGGTGTCCGAGCAGTCTTGTCGCAGCCATCTTTTCATCGGGGTCATCAATGATGCGCACCCGACCAAAGCAGATGACGCTGGTGAAATAGGTAGTAAACTCTGCTGGATGTATATCGTCTTTTGTTATGACTGTGAATGAAGCTTTGGAATACTTGCGGATAGCATCGACCTTGTGTCCACGCAATGCTGTGTGGAAATACAAGTGCCTGTCATGGTAGACATGGCTGATAGGTACACCGTAGGGATATCCTTCATCACCCAACAGGCAAAGCACTCCCGATGTAGCTGATTCCAAGATATTGAGTGTTTCTTTTTCTGATAGTTGCTGACGTATCCTCCGCATGGGGCGGAAGGGCACCTGATGAGTGTCTAGGCGAGATGAATTTGTCATATTGATACGATTTTAAGTCCTATAATGCTGAGAATTAATGTTGAGATAAATAGGATGCGGGCTGCTGTGACAGGCTCATGAAAGAAAAAGATACCAAGCAGCACAGTGCCTGCTGCTCCAATGCCGGTCCAAACGGCATAAGCTGTTCCGATGGGTAACGATTGTGTCGCCTTGATCAGTAGATAGATACTAAGAATGTAGAGAGGGACGAACGCGACATACCATAAGAACCGCTGCGTTCCGGCGGCTTCCTTTGCACTGCCAAGGCAAAAAGTGAAGCCACATTCGCATAGTCCGGCAAGCACTAATATTATCCAATTCATATTTGTGTGTCTGGCTATCCTTATTGAGGGCTGCAGCAAAACCCGGCGTCTCCTGCTGAGGATTGAAAAGTGCTACAAAGGTAGCATAATTGCTTGAGGTATCAAGAGATGGTTGAGGTTTTTTGATTGAAAATAATAGGATAAAACGCAGAATAAAGCGAATTTGAGCATTCTCACTGACGGTCAGAGGGTTTGGCTTCGGGTGGCACGGAATGACATAAGGGCGGAAAAACGGATTTGGGCGGATTACAGCAATAGATGCACTTCCAAATCATTACCCAACACCTGATGCACATTTAACACTAACGGTCTCTATTTCTGCGTTCTGCGTAGGTTTACATTCTGCCTTTACAACTCCCATAAACTAATTTTGCACCAAACAAAAAGCAAGGATTATGAGGAGTACTTTCAAGACCGTCTTCTATGTAAACGGAAGCAAGGAAAAGAATGGAATTGTCCCCATCATGGGACGGGTTACAATCAACGGGACTATCGCACAGTTCAGTTGCAAGCAGCGTATCTCCAAGGATTTGTGGGATGCTAAAGGCAACAGGACGAAAGGCAAGAGCCGCGAGGCGGTGACGGTGAACTATGCGCTTGACAACATCAAGGCGCAGATAACGAAGCACTACCAGCGGCTTTCCGACCGTGAGGCATTTGTCACGGCTGAAATGGTACGCAACGCCTATCAAGGCATCGGCACGGAGTATGAAACATTGTTACGAGCCTTTGACAAGGAAAACGAGGCGTTTGCCAAGCGGGTGGGCAAAGACCGCTCCAAGCGCACGTATCAGAAGTACCTGACCGTCCGCAAATACGTGGCGGAGTTCATCAAGCGTCAATACAAGCGGACGGACATGGCAATGAACGAACTGACGGAGGACTTCATCCGTGACTATTGCCTGTACCTGCGCAACGAAGTGGGGCTGGCGCAATCGTCCGTGTGGATATACTCCATACCGCTGAAACACATTGTCACCACGGCGCACTACAACGGCAAGATACCGAGAAACCCGTTTGCAATGTACCACGTTGACCCCGACCACAAGGAGCGGGGCTTTCTCACGGAGGATGAAATCAAAGCTCTGAGCGCAATCAAGCTGGACAATCCCAACTTCGCTTTGGCGAGGGATTTGTTCCTTTTCGGGTGTTGGACGGGCATCTCGTTCACAGACATAAAGAATTTGACCACCGACAACATCGTGGAAATGAACGGTACACCTTGGATTGTGTCGAAACGCCAAAAGACGGGCGTGCCATTCCAAATCAAGCTGATGGACATTCCCATGCAGATAATCAGGCGTTACGAACCGTTCAGGATTGACAAGCGGCTTTTCAATATCGGCTCGCTTGACATTGTGAATAAGCGCATCAAGGCTGTGGCGAAGAAATGCGGGATAGAAAAGCCGGTTTCATTCCATTTGAGCCGCCATTCATTCGCAGTTTTGGCATTGAATTACGGTATGCCGATAGAGAGCGTAAGCAAGATTTTAGGGCATACGAACATAACCACCACGCAAATTTACGCGAAAGTGACCAACGCTAAACTTGAAAACGACATATCCGCCTTTGAGAGCAAGATAAGCGGACGTTTCGTCCTATAACGCACAGTCTATGGAACGGACAACAATCACGATGGACGGGTGCGGCAGGATTGCCGTGCCGTCCGATGCCGCCAACGTGTGGATGAACGAAATGGAGTTGGTAAGGCTGTTCGATGTAATCGCCCCGACACTCCGTGCCGCCATCCGAGCCGTGTACAAAAGCGGAGTGCTGAAGCCTTGCGATGTGGAAAGGCGCATCAGGCTTCCCAACGGTTATTGTGCGGAGGCGTATGCCCTGCCAATGGTCGTGGCAATCGCTTTCCGTATCAACACACCCAATGCCGCAAGGGTACGCAACGCCCTGTTGGAAAGGCTGTGCTTGCGAAAAGACAGACAAGTGCTATTTTTTTTTCGTCGCCAAATGTTTTGTGAACGGGTTTGTTGAACGGTTGTTTAGGCTGTATATTACAGAAAATCAATGTGTTATCTTCACTTCTCAATAATTCAAAACTTTCAGACTTGCCTGCAAGTCTGCCGGAATACGGCATGGTAATTTGCATGAGTGCTATTTATTATTTTGATGAATTGATGAAAGTATATATAAACATAAAGAATAACAGCGGTTTACATCCTCATCAAACTCTCAACAAAAGGATATGGCTGATGAAAAGAGAAAACGGACACAGCCTTACTCATCGCTTTTCTTTTGACAAGCGGTTTGATGAAAGAATGTTGAGCATGTATCGCTATGACTTTTAGTATGTTAAGTCGCCCATTCATCAATTCATCGGATTTTCATTCATCATCAAGCCTGCTGTGGAAGCAACGGAGGTGAGTATCGCCATCCGCAGGCTGGCCAGACGGACTTCCGTTCTGCCGACCGACAAGGGAAAACCGACACCGCCGCAGGCTTTTGGGAACAAAAGCCATAGCTCATTATGGCGTTTTCTTCACGCACCGCTGACGCTCATGCTAAAAACTCCCCAATGAGCCAGTGGGGTTGCCCCCTGAACGCCCCCGTTTGCTTCCGAAAGAAGCTGCGAGCAGTCCTTTGAGTTGCCCAAAGTTTATGAGTTGTTTTAAAGTCTGAACTCTGTTTTTATGGTAGCAAGTTTGTGTTTCGGGCATACCGAAGCTGTTTGCTATCATCCCATAGCGGGAATTTATATACATCTTATTTTTTGAGCCTGATTTTTTCGTGATAGAAATAATTTACGATGACAGGCTTTCCTTTTTCCGAGCGTCCGTAAGGCAAATCGTTCACCCGATAGGGAAATCCTTGCGTCTGTGCATATTGGGATATGTCCTGCTCCAATGCCTGCCAGTAATCAAGCCTTTTCTTGTTGTAAATCTCATCGTATAATGGGAAGAGTTCGGGATGCTTCTCACGGATATATGCCATTATCTCTCCTTTGAATTGTCCGCGCAGGTTCAGATTTTCAAGCCATATCAAATCGGCATATCCTTTCACTTCCTTGATAATCGTCTTTACATCGGTTATTCCCGGAAATATGGGCGAAACGAAACACACGGTACGGATGCCTGCCTCATAGACTTGGCGCATTGCTTTCAGGCGGCGTTCTATGCTCACGGCGTTGTCCATATCCGCACGAAACTGTTCGTTAAGCGTATTGATTGACCAAGACACTGTTACTTTGGGAAAACGTTTCAACAGGTCGAGGTCGCGAAGGACGAGGTCGGACTTCGTACATACCATAATCTCGGCGTTGCTTCCGCGCAGTTCTTCGAGCAGCCTGCGGGTACGGCGGAATTGTTCCTCATAGGGGTTGTAACCGTCCGTCACGGAACCTATCACGATGCGCTCACCGTCATATTTGTGCGGATTGGCTATCGGTTTCCAGTTCTTCACGTCCAGAAACGCGCCCCACGGTTCTGTATGCCCGGTGAAGCGTTTCATAAACGATGCGTAGCAATACTTGCAGGCGTGAGGGCATCCCACGTAAGGATTGACCGAATATCCTCCGACTGGCAGTGCGGATTTGGTCATAACGCTCTGTACGTCTATTTCCTTGATTGTTTCAGTATTCATTGTATGCGTTTGATAAATTGTTCCGGCAGTTCCTGAATCATCCTTTCTTCACCCATTATAAGCAGCAAATCCTCTTTCATAAATACGGGGATTCCTTGCGCTTTGGCTTGGTCGGCAATGTGAAGCACCCATTCGAGACGGGAATCCACTTTGCCTTTCCGATGTCCCGTTTCCGTGCCTATGATAACCCAATCGATACCCGCGAAGTCTATCTCTCCGATTTCGTCAAAGATAGGTTCAAAGGTGACGTGGTAATGTTTGGCCTTGATATTTCTTTTCAAATCTTCTAACCTTTTTTTCTCGGAACTGCGCGTGACGGTCACGCCCATCCAGACATTTTCGTCATCCGTAGAAAAACAGACCTTATCCGGACGTTTCGTAAGAAAGATATAAGCGTGTTGCGGATTGCTTTTCATTCTTCCGAAAATCTCCGCGTTCCATTCAGGCTTCCAATCGGAGAAGTCGCTCATTCCGGTCATCAGCCATACGTGAGGTTTTGGAGTGTCGATGATGTGTAGCTTGCGCCCCATATATTCGGGTACAGAAAAATCGTCCGTGATATGGAAGCGGCGACAGTTATTACGGGCATAGCAGTAGCTGCACCCTATTGAGCAGCCTATCACTATGTTCATATTCTTTATCAGCGATTTGATGCAAACACTCATAACGTAATGCTCTCCCCGTCTCCCGGCATAATCAGTCGGTTCATATCCACTCCGTGGTGGCGGGCTTCGTTTCGCAGGATTTCGCGTGTTGTCTGGCAATGGTCAATAGCATCCATGTGTACGGCTATCAGTTTGATTTGTGCGGAGAGCGTGTCGAGCATCGCCATCACTTCCTGTTCGTCGGGGATGATGCAGCCGTCTGTCTTGGAAAATTCGGGGAACACCGCACCGCCGCTGTTTACAACGATATAATCAGGGCGGTATTTTTCCACGGTTTCAAGGATGCACGGTTCCCATTTGCAGTCGCCCATTATATAAATGGTCGGAAGTCCCTCCGCCATCAGCACATAGCCCGACACGGGTCCCATCATCTGGCCTATCTGACCGAAACCGTGATGACCCGTGGTGCGGTGGATGGTCAGGTTGCCTATTGTCTTGCTCTTTTCAATTGCTTCTACATTTGTAAAACCATCTTGCACGAGGGTTTCCTTGTCTTGCGGCTGGGTGTAGAAAGGGATGTCTTTCGGCAAATGTTGTTTCACGCTCGGTTCATAATGGTCAATGTGGTTGTGTGTGAGCAGTACCATATCCACGCCCTCGGTGATTTCGCTGATGGGCATTACCAGATGCACCCTCGGACTTTTATACACGCCGAGAGCGGATTGCAGGGTTCCTTTGTCGGCAAATACGGGGTCAACAAGGATGGTGTGTCCTGCATAATTGATTTTCAAGGTGGCGCTGCGCACCAACCGGATAATAGCTTTCTCGTTCATAATGTTACGCTTTTATGATTTGTCGGGTGCAAAGTTCGGAAGATTCCCCTGATGCCTCTATGCCTTAAAAAGAGGAATATATGCCATTTTGATAAAAGAATGATGTATATTTGCAGAAAGCAAAGAACAAGAGCGATGAAAACGATAACCAACCCCGAAAGACTGGTCAGCGTCCCGTTCAGCAAGACACGTTGCGGCGTGGACTTCTACATCAACACAGGCGAGAGCAAGGACATCTGTGGTGTCTTGACCGAGCACCGGACGTTCAAGACGGATTTTTTCAGTTTCTATTTCTTTCGCCGCGCCAATGGCTATGTGCTGTTAAACTTCCGCAAAATAGAGTTACGGGACGATATGGTGCTCCTCCTGTCGCCGCACCAGCAACAGGAATGGCACGTGGATGAAGCGGAACTGGACTACACTTTCCTTATCTTCCGCGAGGACTTTATGCACACGTTCATCGCCGACAAGTTCTTCGTCTATCGCCTGCTGTATTATTATCAGACCGACACGCCACCGTACCTGTTTGCCGCGCCGGAAGAACTGGCGGAATATATGCGCCTCTTGGGGAAGATAAAACAGGAGCTGCTGCATCCTGTGGCAGACACTTACAACCTTATCGTATCTGTGCTTTACTATCTGTTGGTGGTTATCAACCGGGCATACGCCAAAACTTACCGTCTGCCGGTCGAAGTGCCGAAGAACAATTATGCATTCCAGTTCAAGGACTTGCTCGAAAAGCATATCCGCACCGTGCAGCGTGTTCAGGAATATGCCGATATGCTCCGTGTGAGTCGCATCACGCTGAACAACTCCGTCGTGGCGCAGTTCGGCGTGTCCGCCACCCATTTGCTCAAACAACGCCTGTTGGAGGAATTGAAAAACGAGTTGTTGTTCTCCGACCGCAACGTGAGCCAGTTGGCGGACGAGTTCCACTTTTCCGACCCCAGCCATCTGATGCGTTTCTTCAAGCAACAGACGGGAAAGACGTTTACGCAATATATCACGGACTACCAAAATGGAATATACGAATGAAAAGCAAGAAAAAACTTTATAAGACTTGCACTCCTATCCTCTTTTTTTGTATTTTTGCAGTCGGCGAGAGTTTTTAGGTGGAAATACACCGCATATCACAGAATTAGCAACCGTTGCCAAGTCATTACCTCACTCTTTGAGAAAAGCTTATAAATAGCTTGTTTCTAACAGATTCCTATTTGTGTATCGAATTTTTCGTGAAAAGTTGCGGCACCACCGACGAATCACTCGCCGGCTGGCGCCGCTAAGAGAGTCTTTAGGGACTATATGGTTATGAATCGATTAGGCTCCCAGTCCGAAGAGTTCGAGGTCGCTCTCCACTTCACCGATACCACCGATGCCGAAGTTCTCGACCAGCACCTTGGCTACACCCGGAGACAGGAAGGCGGGGAGTGTCGGACCGAGGTGGATGTTCTTCACACCGAGGCTCAGCAGGGCGAGCAGTACGATGACCGCCTTCTGCTCATACCATGCGATGTTGTAGGTGATGGGCAGGTCGTTGACATCGGCAAGCTGGAAGATTTCCTTGAGCTTGAGGGCGATGACGGCGAGCGAGTAGGAGTCGTTGCACTGTCCGGCGTCAAGCACGCGAGGGATGCCGTTGATGTCGCCCAAGCCCAGCTTGTTGTAGCGATACTTGGCACATCCGGCAGTGAGGATAACCGTATCCTTCGGCAGACGGCGTGCAAACTCCGTGTAGTATTCGCGGCTCTTCATGCGTCCGTCACAACCACCCATCACGATGAAGCGGCGGATGGCTCCACTCTTCACAGCTTCCACGACAGGCTCTGCCAGGGCAACCACCTGGTTGTGGGCGAAACCACCCAGGATTTCTCCGTGCTCGATTTCCGTCGGCGGCTGACATTGCTTGGCGAGGGCGATGATTTCGCTGAAGTCCTTGCGTCCGTCAGGTCCGGTCGGGATATGCTTGAAGCCGGGATAACCGGTGGAGTTGGCAGTGAACACGCGGTCCTTGTAGTTGGCGTTGGGCAGTGGCGGCACGATGCAGTTGGTCGTGAAGAGAATCGGTCCGTTGAAGGTGCTGAACTCTTCGCGTTGTTTCCACCAGGCGTTGCCATAGTTGCCCACGAAGTGCTCATACTTCTTGAAGGCGGGATAGTAGTGACCCGGGAGCATCTCGCTGTGTGTGTAGACGTCCACACCCTGGTCCTTGGTCTGCTCCAGCAGGTCCTCCAGGTCGCGCAGGTCATGACCGCTGATGAGGATTCCCGGACGGTTGCGTACGCCGATGTTCACCCGTGTCATCTCGGGTTGTCCGTAACGGGAGGTGTTGGCCGTGTCGAGCAGCGCCATGGTCTTCACGCCGAATTCACCGGTCTTCATCACGAGGTCGATCAGCTCGTTGACCGCCGGCTTGCTGGTGGCGATGGTTGCCAGTGCATGTTGCATGAACTCATGGATGGACTCGTCGTCATGGTCAAGACGCATCGCATGTTCCAGATAGGCTGCCATACCCTTCAATCCGTAGACCACCAGCTCCTTCAGCGAGCGGCTGTCTGCATCTGTTTCGCGCAGTACGCCTACAGTAGCTGCTTTCTCGGCATAGTCCTCGCGGCTGCCGTTCCACGTCAGTTCGTCGACAGCAGGGAGGGATACACCCAGGCTGCGGGCTTCCTCGATGAGGTTGTTGCGCAACACCAGTCCGCGGTCCACGCGTCCGAGGATGCTCTCCACATCGAAGTTGGCGTTGGTAATGGTTGAGAACAAGGCATCCACCACGAAGTTGTTCGCTTCCGGTCTCACCTTGTGGCCCGACTTGCGCAGGGCGTCGGTGACTACTGATACACCCCGTACGACGAAGAGCAACAGGTCCATTGATGTTGCCGTACGGCTGTCTTTTCCACATACACCTTTCACGGTGCATCCCGTTCCACGGGCTGCTTCCTGGCATTGGAAGCAAAACATAGCATTTTCTGTCATGGTTTTGTCTTTTTAGGCGCTGCAACTGCGCGGTTTTTCTTATTTTTGTGCTGCAAAGATGCTGATTCCTGTCGGCTGAAGTTGTAACGTATGTGACACGAACCCTTAAAGAATGTAAATCATGAACATGACCCGAGTGCTGGACCATCCGCTTTTTGACGGAATCCGGGAGAGTGAACTGAAGGCATTGCTGGAGATGCCGGGCAATGCGGTGCGCCGTTATCAAACAGGAGATTTCATCGCCTTGCAGGGAGACCCCTGCCGGGCGCTTTACATACTGGCTGAAGGGGACGCCCTGGCGCAGATGGTCAGTCCGGAAGGCAAGCAGCTGACCATTGACCATCTGAAGGCGGTTGAGCTGTTGGCGCCGGCTTTCCTCTTCGCGTCCGAGAACCGTTTCCCGGTCAACCTGGAGGCGCAGGAGGCGTGCGAGGTAATTGCCGTTGGTCGGGACAATTTCCTGGAGGCAATGCACGGCAATCCGCGGCTGATGCAGAATTTCCTTCAGGTCATTTCCGAACGCAGCCTGTTCCTGAGCCGCAAGCTCAACGAGTTTGCCTTGCAAGGACTGAAAGAGCGGTTGCTCAACTACCTGAAGCTGAACGGGACCATCCGCAATCAGAAGGAGGTGGCCTACATCCTGGGAGTAGCGCGTCCGTCGTTGGCACGTGCAGTCTCCGAACTGGTTGCTGAAGGGCGTGTCGTGGCAAGTGGGAAAGAATTCAAGGTCGTCGGGATGCACCGCGGCTGAAGGAGCGGATACAGAAACACCCGGATACAGAGGCTTGTGCCGGCATGGTTGCCGTACATGCTTCCTCTGTATCCGGGTGTTCCGTTACCTTGTACCTGACGCTTCTAGAAGGACGCAGGCAATGCCTGCAGCTGGTACATCAGTGTCAGTGCCATGCGGCGATGCCCTTCGGCATTGGGATGCAGACGATCCGTGTCCCGGGTGTGGAAATAGGGAGCATGTGCATCATTCATCGGGTAGAGCCCGCTCAGGCTGTTCAGGTCGATGACCGGCACTGCCCACACATTGGCAGTCTCTTTTACTGCCGACACGTAGGAGTCGACATACAGCCCCAGTTTGTTGGGGAACGCCTCTTCCGGCTGGATGTTCTCGTTGCTGAAGCGTGCCGCTCCGCGATGGATGGGAGTCAGCACGATGATTTGCTGGGTGGGGAAGTTGGTCTTCAGGTAATCCATGACGCGGTTGATGCGTCCACGGAAAGTCGCGCCGTTCGTTTGCGGGATGCGGCGTGCACGAGTCTCCGTCCCTCCACCCTTGACGACGGTTTCCGTCTGGGCATAGTCATACCATTCGCCCAAGGGCACTCCGGCATTGTAGTCATTGGTTCCTGCGAAGATGAGGATGGCATCGACCGCTTTTCCTTCGGCTTTCAGGCGTTCAGCCTGACGCAGCACACCATCCCACTGGTTGCCGTTCTTGGCATACACCTGTGGGTCGATGCCCAACCATTCTGCAAGATACTCCCAGTAGCACTTGGTGGTTCCTACACGGACGGAATCGGTGATGGAGTCGCCCAGGAAGGCCACCCGTTTTCCCTTCCACTGGTTGGCAGTTGCTTGTACCGGTTCATCGGACGCCGGTTGTGAAGATGCCGGGAATGCCGGCAGAGCTGTCAGCAGGGCCGACAGCAGACAGACAGATAGTTTCATGTACATCGTATATTTAAGTATTAAGTGCCATGTATGATGACAGGCAAAAGTAGCCAATTCGGTTGAGAGTCATTCCTCCCGGACTGATATTTTCGCTGGAGGCACAGAAGCGAAATGATACTTATCCCGGTCTGCGGGGGCTCTTCTGTGGAGGGGCTCTTCGGTTCACTATAAACTCATTAGCTAATCTTTGGCAGTAAAAAAAGAAAGATGATTTGTTTGCAGATTAATGGAAAAACCGTACCTTTGCAAGCCGATTATTATCTAGACGCTCTAAAAGTTTAGAATTAAGCGTGTTAATAGCCCGGTAAGAGGGTGGTTAGCGCTGCAAAAGAAAAAGTTTTTTAGTAGTTAACATTTAAAAAATTATTAAGAGTGGATACTTTAAGTTACAAGACCATTTCTGCAAACAAAGAGACTGTGATCAAAGAATGGGTCGTAGTTGATGCCACCGATCAGGTGCTCGGTCGCCTCGGTGCAAAAGTTGCGAAACTGTTGAGAGGAAAGTATAAACCCAACTTTACCCCTCACGTAGACTGCGGTGACAATGTGATCATCATCAACGCAGACAAAGTGAAATTGACCGGAAACAAATGGAACGACCGCATTTATCTGAACTTCACCGGCTATCCCGGCGGACAAAGAGAGATTACTCCGGCTCGTTTGATGGCTCGTCCCAACGGTGAGGACAAATTGCTCCGCCGTGTTGTGAAGGGCATGCTTCCGAAGAACCGTCTGGGTGCCAAATTGCTGGGCAACCTGTACATCTATGCCGGCAGCGAGCACAAGCACGAGGCTCAGAACCCGAAATCAATCGATATCAACTTACTTAAATAATAAAGAATGGAAGTAGTAAACGCATTAGGCAGACGTAAAAGCGCGATCGCTCGCGTGTTCGTTAGCGAAGGTACAGGAAAGATTACTATTAACAAGCGCGACCTTGCACAGTACTTTCCATCAACTATTCTTCAGTATGTCGTAAAGCAACCGTTGAACAAGCTGGGTGTTGCTGAAAAATATGATATTAAGGTTAATCTTTGCGGTGGTGGTTTCACCGGACAGTCTCAGGCTCTCCGTCTGGCCATTGCACGTGCACTGGTTAAAATCAATCCGGACGATAAGAAAGCGCTGCGCAGCGAAGGCTTCATGACACGCGATGCCCGTGAGGTTGAACGTAAGAAACCGGGACGTCCGAAGGCACGTAGAAGATTCCAGTTCAGTAAACGTTGATTTGAGTTCATAAGTTTTTTGGTTTATAAGTTTGTAAGTGGTGCTTCCGTGAGGAAGTCGCTTAGAACTCAAGGAACTTAAAAACTCAAGAACTTAGCGACTTGAAACTTCGTTTAGTATCTAAACTGTCGGGACTCCCGAAAGATGGACTACCCGGTGGTTGGTGAAAACAAAAAAGAATGTAAACGATTTAAAGAATAAACACAATGTCAAGAGTAACATTTGATACTTTATTGGAAGCAGGTTGCCACTTTGGTCACTTGAAAAGAAAGTGGAACCCCGCAATGGCTCCGTATATCTTCATGGAACGCAATGGTATTCACATCATTGACCTCCATAAAACAGTAGCTAAGGTTGATGAAGCAGCCGAGGCTCTGAAGCAAATCGCTAAATCAGGAAAGAAAATCCTGTTTGTTGCTACTAAGAAACAAGCTAAGCAAGTCGTAGCCGACAAGGCTGCGTCTATAAACATGCCTTACGTAATCGAGCGTTGGCCGGGTGGTATGTTGACGAACTTCCCGACTATCCGTAAGGCTGTGAAGAAGATGGCTACCATCGACAAACTGACAAGCGATGGTACTTACTCCAACCTCTCCAAGAGAGAAATCCTCCAGATCTCCCGTCAACGTGCCAAGTTGGACAAGAACCTCGGTTCCATTGCCGACCTGACCCGTCTGCCGTCTGCCTTGTTCGTGGTTGACGTCATGAAGGAAAACATTGCCGTACGTGAGGCCAACCGTCTGGGTATCCCCGTATTTGCAATCGTTGATACGAACTCAAACCCCAACAACGTGGATTTCGTAATCCCGGCTAACGACGATGCCAACAAGTCTATCGAGGTTATCCTCGACGCTTGCTGTGGTGCCATCGCTGAAGGTCTGGAAGAAAGAAAAGCCGAGAAAGTTGACATGGAAGCTGCCGGCGAAGCTCCGAAGACCAGAAAGAAAGGTGCTTCCAAGGCTCGTCTCGACAAATCAACCGAAGAGGCTATCAATGCAAGTAAAGCTGCTGCTTTCATTAAAGAAGACGAAGCTTAATCCTCTGATTGAAGCAACTACATAGGTAAGAGTTGAAAGTTGAGAGTTGAGAGTTGAGATGTGTTTCCGTCCCTGTACTTTCACCTTCAGCCTTCAACTCTTATCCTTTTTTATAAAACTCCCTTTTGAATATTCATTAACCCAATAAAAAGAAGAAAACTATGGCTGTAAGTATGGCTGATATTACCAAGCTCCGCAAAATGACCGGAGCCGGTATGATGGATTGCAAGAACGCTTTGACCGAAGCTGAAGGCGATTTCGACAAGGCAATGAAGATTATCCGTGAAAAAGGACAGGCTGTAGCTGCCAAGCGTTCTGACCGTGAAGCGTCTGAAGGCTGTGTGCTGGCTAAGGTTGCCGACGGATTCGGTGCAATCATCGCTTTGAAATGTGAAACCGACTTTGTGGCTAAGAACGAAGACTTCGTGAAGCTGACCAACGATATCCTGGATGCTGCCATCGCACACAAGTGCAAGACCTTGGACGAGGTGAAGGCACTCCCCTTGGGCGACACAACTGTGGCTCAGGCTGTGACCGACCGCAGCGGCATCACCGGAGAGAAGATGGAACTGGATGGCTACATGACCATCGAGGCTCCTGTCATCGCCGTTTACAATCACCAGAACAAGAACTTCCTCTGCACCATGGTTGCCTTGAACAAGGCTGTGGAAGGTGCTGAACGCATCGGTCACGAAGTGGCTATGCAGGTGGCTGCCATGAACCCGCTTGCCATCAGCGAGGCAGATGTTCCTGCTGACGTATTGGCAAAAGAGAAGGAAATCGCTGCTGACAAGGCTCGCCAGGAAGGCAAACCCGAGAACATGATCGAGAAGATTGCCATGGGCCGCATCGGCAAGTTCTACAAGGAGGTTTGCTTGCTCAAGCAAGAGTACATCCAGGACGCCAAGATGACAGTTGCCGACTTCTTGAAGGCTGCTGACAAGGACTTGACCGTGACTGCATTCAAACGCTTCACATTGCGTGCTGAATAATCCACACACAGCGGACCCCCGTCAATTCTAAGAAGGGCTGCATCTCCCAACCGCGGGATGCAGCCTTTTTCATAGATACGGGGAGATGGGAAGGCACCTGCAGGCTTCTTCGGTCTGGGGGTGCCTTTCTTCGTTTACGGGGATGCCTTTCGGCGGAACGGCTCTCCTCTCTTCCTTCCTCAGATACTTTCCGCAAACACATCAGGACTTTTCTTCAGGCGTTTCCCTCCTGAACTTCCGTACTTTGCAGTGCTAAGGAAGGAGACCGGCTGGATGTTTCGCCGACGTTCTCCTTCGTCTGTCAAATGAAAAGGTCGAAACGATATGAGGATACATTCACTTAAGGTCCTTCTGTGGGCAGGGATGCTGTCGCTCTGCGGAACGGCTGCTGCCCGGGTACAGGCACAGAACGATACATTGGACCTCCGCATTTACTACCGTCAGGGCGACGCACGGCTCGATGAGGACTACCGGCAGAACGGAGCACATCTCTCGTCGGTACTCGATGCACTGCGTCGGTTGGCTGACGGTTCCCCGGATGCCGTCCGGAGGCTGGAGATTGTCTCCGGTGCTTCGCCTGAAGGGCGGGCTGACTTCAACCTGCACTAGTCCCGGCGCCGCACGAACGCGCTGGGGGACTATCTGCGTACACGGATGCCCCACAGCCTCTTCAGTCGGATGGACACCTGCTCGCTGGGCGTCGACTGGGACGGACTGGAACGCCTCGTCGAACAGTCGGACATGCCTCACCGTGACACGGTGCTTCACATCCTGCGCCACACTCCCGAGTGGGTGTTGACCAACGGGGGGTGACCGATAGCCGGAAGAGGCTGTTGAGCATGCTGGCTGGAGGCCGCCCCTGGCGCTACATGGAACGGCACTTCTTCCCGAGCCTGCGTTACTCCCACCTGAGGGTCTACACCGAGGGTCCGTTGCAGACTGCGACGGACGGGGCGGCAATTCCATGTCCCGTGCAGGACACGATTTATATCGAGCGCGAGCGCGTCCGTACGCTGGTCGAACGGGACACCTCCTACGTCTATTCACTCTATATGGCGGTGAAGACCAATCTGCTCTACGATGCCTTGCTGGTGCCGAACCTGGCGCTGGAGTTCTATCTCGGCAATCGCTGGTTGCTCTCGGGCGGCTGGATGTATGCCTGGTGGAAGAACGACACGCATCATCGCTATTGGCGGATTTACGGCGGCGAACTGGAACTGCGGCGTTACTTCGGCAGGAAGGCGGAAGAGAAGCCTCTCACCGGACATCACCTCGGCATTTACCTTCAGGGACTGACCTACGACTTCGAGTGGGGTGGCGAGGGATACCTCAGTCACTGGACCTACGGTGCCGGCATCAGCTATGGCTACTCGTTGCCTGTGGCGCGCCGCTTCAACCTGGACTTCGGGTTGGGCGTGGGCTATCTGGGTGGCACTTACGACACGTATATCCCCACGGAGACCTGTTATGCCTGGCAACGTCGGTCGCGCCGTCACTGGTTTGGACCGACGAAGGCGGAAATCACGTTCGTCTGGCTCCTGGGACGGAACAACTATAATATAAGGAAAGGAGGCAGACGATGAAGAGAAACCTGTACATCCTGCTGACCCTGTTCGCCGTGCTGCTTGCCGGCTGTGAACACAAGGACTTCTGCTGCCGCTGCCTGCAGGCGGACGATGTGGAGGTGGTGTTCGACTGGAGCCGTTCGCCCGATGCGGACCCGGCGTCCATGAAGGTCTACTTCTTCCCCGAAGGCGGGGGAGAGGCGCTTGTCTACGAGTTCGCCGACATTCACGGAGGCAGCATCCGGCTGCCCGCCGGCAACTACCGCGCCGTGTGTGTCAACAGCGACACGGAATTCCTGCATTACGAACACACTGACCGCTTCGACTCCATCCGTGCCTGTACCGGCGGAGGCGTGTCGGGGCAGTTGCCGGGGACGGACGGCGAAGAGTTCCGCAACGCCCCCGACCGGATATGGACCGACCGGCTCGAGACATTCACCATCGGGCACAGCCCGGACCAGCGGCGTGTCATCTTCCGCCCCGCTCCCTCGGTCTGCCGGTACACCGTGGAAATACGCAATGTCTCCAACCTCGGTTACCTCGGCAGTACGGGTAGCCTCCGCGGTTCGCTGACGGGCTTGTCCGACGGACTTCTGCTTGGCACCGGCGAGCCGTCGGGCCATCCGGTGACCCTCCCTTTTGAGGCGACACACGACGGGAAGTCCACCATCACGGCAGATTTCCTGACCTTCGGTCCTCCCGCCGGAGCGACGGGAAAACACCTGTTGCGCATCTACGTGCAGCTGCCTGACGGCAAGAAGGTCTACTACACGTTCGACGTCACCGACCAGGTGCGTCACGCCCCCGACCCGCGAAACGTCCACATCGTGCTCGACGGGCTGACACTGCCCAAGCCCCTGGCAAACGGGAGCGGCTTCCGTCCGACTGTCGACGACTGGCAGGAGGTCGAGGAACAGAAGGACCTGCTCATCGCCTGTAACACCGGAACGAAGGAGTCCAACCAGGAGACCGGTGTGCCCATGAACTTCCGCCATGCCTTGTCGCAGGTGGTTGTCAAGGCCAAGTGCCCTGCCGGTCGGTACGGACAACTTCTACGACACCTTCGGTGTGTCGGCATACGCCTACACCGGCGACTGGAGCGACGACTGCACGCCCAACTACATGTACGACGTGGCAGTCGCCCCGTCCGGCAAGCTCTGGGCTTTAGCCAACACCTACTACTGGCCCGGCAGCGCCTGCCGCCTGCGCTTCTTCGCCTATGCACCCCGCGGGAATGATGCCTACGCCTTCTCCGGTGCGGACGCCGCGGGAGCGCCGACCCTGCGCTGTGTCATCCCTGCCGAAGCCGGCGAACAGAAGGACCTGCTGGTCGCCTCGACCGACGGCTTGCCGGGCGACTACCACCAGGCAGTCTCGCTGACGTTCCGCCATGCCCTGACCGCCGTGCGCTTCGTCTGTGGCGACGACATGCGTCCGGGCACCATCTCGTTTGCCGTCCCCAGGGAGACCATCAAGGAGGGGAATGCGGTCATTGTGCTGAAGGACGAACGCGGGCAGGTCATCTGGTCGTGGCACATCTGGGTGACTTCTGCCGACGTGGAGCAGACCATCCGCGTGAAGACGTTCCATGCAAAGGAAGCATACGTGCGTGTCTTCGAGTTCATGCCGGTCAACCTCGGCTGGTGCGGGATGGCCGAAGTGGAGTACCCCGGGCTTCCATGTGCCGCCCGTCACGGCATTCACCCGCTGTGCGGTCCTGAAGGAGGGACCGCCCGTCATGGCCGATGCCAACGGCACGTGGGACGACACGCGGAAAGGCTTCCGCTTCTACTGCGACGAGACGAAGTCCGGCACGGTCTTCCTGCCTGCACAGGGCATGAGGACCTATGTGAACGGAAAGGTCGTCGACTATGCCAAGTTCGGATATTACTGGACAGCGGGCAATGCCTACCGCGACCATAAGCCGGGCCCGGCGCCCGCTCCGCCTGCCGATGCGCCATCCTGCGGGCATACGATGATGTTCCGGGGGGATGTCAAGGTGGTCGACCCCTTCACCTGTTCCGGACATGCGTATGCGTTGCCGGTCCGTGCCGTGAGGGAGGAGGCGAATTGACAAAGTGACGCCATCCGGCGGATTTCTCTGTCATAATTTCCCGATTGGGCATTTTCAGCTGACGCGTACTTTGATAGTTTCATCTCTTCTAGCGAAAAATTAGATACATATTTTAAGATACGACCGTCGGAATGGGTCGGTATTTTTATCCTGTTAACACAAAAACGGAGGTGCGAAGCCTTTCCCGGCACGGTGTGAACCCGTTTCCACTGTCGTACGGACAGGTCCGCACCACCGTACCGAC
>ULTZ01037655.1_pt1 | contig 24034 bp, 25 predicted proteins | sample 1957981 | NCBI WGS metagenome assembly ULTZ01 (sample SAMEA4835745, study PRJEB28245) | human gut metagenome | biome: gut microbiome; material: fecal sample | place: Denmark | collected 2008
GTTCCGGCAAAAGCCGATGACGAGGAGCCTATAGGCGTCCATTCGGAGCCTTCTCCGCCGAGGTCGATATCGGCTGTAAGCTCTACTGTTTTTCCCGAAAAGTCTTCACCGCCGTTCACCTTTTCGGAGAACGCGAGCAGCTCCTTTGCCGACGATATTGAAAGATCAGCCGGTGCGGCAAGTACCGCAACGGGTATCACAGACAATATCATCACAAGAGCAAGAAGCCATGACAGACATTTCTTTACTGTCTTTTTAGGTTTTAACATACCTTACTCCTTTCAAAACTCTTTACTTTTTGCGCTTCCCGCCGGGAGTTTTAAGACCGGCTTTTTCGAGAGCGCGCGGCCAAGGGCCTAAAAATGCCTTAATTCGCGAGCGTGTGGCGTCATCAAAATCGTCTTTTCGCGGAAGCCTTTTCAGCTCCTCGGATTTACGCACAAGCTCATTTACTGCCCATTTTTCTTTGTCGTCGCCAAACATAAAATCCTCCGAACACAAAAAATCTCTCCCTGCCGAAAAGCAGGGAGAGTGCAACAAATTAACCAACGAAAAAATCTTGCGCAATCGGGCAAAGAGTGCCCCGACAGCACAAATCAAAAGCTGATAAATCGGCTGCACTCTTCTCACCAAAGTTGTGTTTAACCATAAAAATACGGCAGGTCTCCTGACTTATGATCCCATACATCACGGGAAGAGTCGCCTTCTCGGAAAGCTCCAATGGATCGGACTCTCTTACGTCAAACACAGTAATGGCGGTTGTTCCGGATTTTAACCGGATTCCCTTTTAATTCGCGGCAAGAACCGCGAAACCGTATTTTTTATCAAATATTAAACTGTATAAGCCCAAGATGCAAAGACGAACCGGCAAAAAGCGTCGATTTTGCGGTTTATCTTGCAACTTATTGATATTTTACTACATAAATATTGCGCCGTCAATAAAACACGGCGCAAAATATGTGCGTAATACCTGTTTGCATTTGAAAAAATTTTAGTAAATTATTGACAATGAGGCTTTAATTTAATATAATATCAAAGCATGAAATGCGCCGATGTGGCGAAATCGGCAGACGCAAGGGACTTAAAATCCCTCGGTAGCAATACCGTACCGGTTCAAGTCCGGTCATCGGCACCAAATCGAGTATTCATAAGGGATTTGACTTTATGAATACTCGATTTTTGTTTTCCATCTTAATATTTATGTACCGAGCAGACAGTTGTCTGCTCTTTTTGTTATGCCGAGTTCGGTTTTGTAAGTGCCTAATGAAGTGCCTTACCGTATATCCGTTATATACTTTTCGGGTAAAATATCAGAAAATATTCGGAGGCAAAAAATGGAAGAACGAATTTTAACAGCAGATATTATTGAAGATTTCAGAAAAAATTTAGAGTTGCAAGAGAAAAGCACGTCAACAATTGAAAAATACATCCGCGATGTGAAAGCGTTTTCGGTATACGCCGAAAACGCAGCAATAACAAAAGAAAAAGTGATAGCGTATAAAAAATATTTGGGGAATAATTACGCCGTGCGGAGCGTTAATTCAATGCTTGCAAGCATCAACAGTTTATTTTCATTTTTAGGTTGGCACGATTTAAGGGTGAAATCCTTAAAACTGCAACAACAGGTATTCTGCCCAGAAGAAAAAGAGTTGACAAAAGCAGAATACGCACGGCTTTGCAAAACGGCGGAGCGTAAGCACAATGAAAGGCTTAATCTTATTTTACAGACTATATGCGGAACGGGTATTCGTGTCAGCGAACTGCAGTTTATTACTGTCGAGGCGGTAAAGAACGGTGAGGCGAGTGTAAACTGCAAAGCAAAAACACGGGCGGTATTTATCGTAAAAGAGCTGAAACAAAAATTGCTCCGCTACGCAGCAGAGCAAAATATAAAAAGCGGTATGATTTTTGTAACTCGCACGGGCAAGCCGATAAGCCGCACAAACATCTGGCGGGAAATGAAAGACTTATGCGAGGAAGCAAATGTTAACCCGAAAAAAGTATTTCCGCATAACCTGCGCCACCTGTTCGCTCGTGTGTTTTACGGGATTGAGAAGGACATCGCAAAACTTGCTGACATTCTCGGTCACAGCAGTATAAACACGACTCGGATCTATATCATCTCCACCGGCACGGAGCACCGCAAGAGAATGGAAAATATGCATTTGATAATTTAGCCTAAAAACAAAAAGATCCGCCCAAATCAGCGGCATACAACATAATCGCCATTATGTTGTATGCTCAAGAATAAATAAACAAAGTTCAGTACTTTTGTTATTGGTCAGTATAGCATATTAGACATAAAAAGTCAAGATTAGATGCAAAAAACTGTATTTATAAGCATAATAACAAAGCCTTCAGCATTGCCTGCTTCGACAATTTACATAAGGCTTGTATTTCTGCGCCCTTTTTTCACCGTTGTGCAATTTGTAAGAGTTTTTAATCAACCGCTGTACCGGTGTTTGCAACATAATGGCGATTATGTGATAAATTGGACATAGCAAGGGGGAATAAAATTATAATGGGTATTGGTTATTAGAAAAAACAAATGTTGGTTTTTATTTAATTTTATGGAAGGAAGTTTATTATGGCTTTAATAAGATGTCCTGAATGCGGCAATGAAATTTCTGACAAGGCAGAGAAGTGTATTCACTGTGGATGTCCCATTAAACTACAGATCAACCAGGGAAAAGCAGTTTTTCAAACTTCTGATGATTTTATCGGCTTGTTTGGAAAATATACAATCAAAGATAAAGACGGAAATATTGTGGCAAAATTAAAGGCAAATGATCATTTTGAAGTAAAAATTAAGTCGGATACTACATTTTATATCCGTTACAGCGGCGGATTTACCACGTTTAAGAAGGCATTTGCTCCTGCCAATAGTGTAAGTAGGTTTTCTATTGGTCTTTCATCCGGCGGAGCCAGCTTTTATGTGGAAAAAATATAGGAGGATATGGAATATGGCATTAATTAAATGCCCTGAATGTTCGGCGAAAATATCTGATAAAGCAAGATGTTGTCCTAAATGCGGCGCACCTGTCGCTTTCAAGCTTGATAATATTGATATATATTCATTTTCCGACTCTCAGCCGAGCATGTCAAAAGTTGCTAAAGGGAAGAACAATGTTGATACAACACCAGCGTTTGTTTCAAAGAACAAAAGGAACCTTGTAGTGTTGATTACCTGTTTAGTTATTGTGTTTATAGTAACAATCGTTTTTGCTGCTATTTCGCAGAATGGTAGCAGCAGTAATAAAAAAACTAATCTTAATCGTACTCAAGAAAACTGTACTTTTTTGGGTACTGCAAATGTATATCCCGCTTTGCATACTAACGGTAATTGTGTTCCGGATGGAGATGGGTATTTTTATCCGGGGTTTGGTCATCATCATCACAAATAATATCGTATTAGGAGGAATAGCCAATGCCTTATAATGCCGTTTCAAAAAACTCACATGATAACTGCATGTTTATCGGCTATGCTGATCCCAATCGCAAACTAGATGGCAGTACCATTATATTATCAAGCCAAAATACGGATATAGACCTGTATATGTAGATCGTGATGATATTTATAATACATACCGCTTTCATTAATCATAAAGCAATAATTTTTAAATAACAAAAATTATGACCTTTGTATTTACTACATTTTATCGAAACAGATTAACGATTTTAGGGAGAATTTTTTATGTCGATTATAACTAAATTAGATAGGCATACAGGTCTTTCAGAAACAACGCTAAACGGTGTTGTTAACAGTGAGGCAACATATGAAATCATAGACGGCATTTTGATAATCCGCACAACGACTAATGACACGATACATATAACACGAGATATCGGAAAAAAGCTTGTTGATATCATCAACAGCGAACTTATTTAAAAAATTATTTAAAGTACGGGGGTAATACTATGTTAAAAAGGGATGGTTTTAAATTATTTATTTGCGCAATGGTTGCTGCATTTTTCCTTGCTTTACCATTTGTTGTGACTTCACTAAACGGAGCTAAAAAAAACGAATCGGAGTATAAAAGCGCAATCTCCGAGCATATGCAAAGAGAGCACGGTGTATCAATAGCTTCCTACCAAAGTTTCGACAGCGGCAGCGGTGCATTTGCAAAGGTTATAGTAAGAGCAGGGCTTGAAGGCAGCAGCAGCGGAAGTATTGATATGAGTGCTCAGATTACTGTTGACAAAAATTATAATATTTCTTCCTGCTCGTTATGTGATTTGGGTATATAAGGTGTCCGTATGATGAAAAAAGGAATATTATTAGTAGTTATTATAGCTTTGATTTTTTCCGGGTGCTCAAATGATAAACACCATTTCAAAAGCACCACCTTAGATATAGAAACGGTCAAAGAAAAGCTAATCATCAATACAGAATATGTCAAAGAGAATATTGTAGGGACATGGTCTGCTTCCGATGGGACTGTTATGGAATTTCATCCCAACGGAATCGCTGTGAATTATAAACCGGTTCAGATGACAGAGACCATGGAGGATGATGATATATCCTCTATTATAACCTCAGAATTAAAGAGCATTGGATATAGTGGTTATGTTATTCCGGATCCTGATTCCTACACAGACGAAGAATTACAGAGTTATGGTAATTATATTCAAAGCACAGACAAAGTAGGTGTTTCTATAAAATCCGACTTTTTTGGTACAATGGAAGATAAATTTATTTTGCACGAATTCAAAGACAAAGATACTCTCGTTGTTGGAGGATTAACATTAACAAAAATTAAAAACAATGTGCCAGAAGTTACTGACGATATCACAGGATTATACGTAAATGAACAAGATAAAACTTTAGCCTTATCTGTTATCAGAGTAAAGGATGAAAATGTTGGCTATTTTGATTGGCAAAAAACAGGCGAAGGATTAGATGGAGAGTGTGAAACTGATAATGATAGAGTAGTATTGAAAATTCATAATATAACAAATTTTGTTTTTCAGCATAAAGGGGTAGATCTTATAGAAGTAGGTTCAAACGAAATCCCCGGTAGCAATTTAACATATAAAAAAGTTAGCGATTTAGCATATAGCAGCCAAAGGACTGTTGCGCCAAGAGAGAATGGCTATTTACTAACTACTACAGAATTCGATAACAATTGGAAAAACGCAAAGGTTGGGGACACTATTATGTTTGGCTCTTATGAGCAAGACAACAACTTCTCAAACGGACCAGAACCAATAGAATGGATCGTTATTAATAAAAATGGAGCATCGTTACTTTTGATCAGTAAATTTGCTATAGAATGTCACGATTATTACACAACATCGTCAAGCTTAACATGGAAAGATAGCGAAATACGTAATTGGCTTAATAACGGTTTTTACTATGAAGCATTTAGCTTAGATGAACAAACCACAATACAAAATACAAAGTTATTTACAAACCGAATTCACGAGAGTGGAACTTCTACAACAGAGGATAAAGTTTTCCTTCTAAGTCAGAATGAAGCAGAAACATACTTTAGCAATAGTGAATCGAGGAAGTGTGAACCAACAATTTATATGAAAAAGACAATTCCGCCCGGTCTTGATGAAGATCCTGAAAGCACGACGGTATATTGGTATCTTCGCTCTTCCGCAAGTGATCAATGGTGTGAGGCTTATGTTAATTACGATGGCGATATTGACTATATACCATGCGAAGCTGATTGTTTTATCGAAATCTATGTCCGCCCGGCTTTGTGGATTGATCTTGATAGCTAACCACTAACTGTTCTATAAAAAAATTGAATATAAACCCAATCAAAAAACAAATAATCCATTAAAACCAAATGAGAAAGCAATATGCCTACAGAAACAGAGAACTTAAAAAGCAATCAGTATATTTTCAAGTATAATAATGAAGCGTTCAGCCAAACAATAACATATATGAAAAATGTAGTAGAAGAAATTCACAAGCACCCAAAGTCGAAGAGCAGTTTGCCAATTCAAGAATTCTCCAGTAAAAGTGTGACTGAGCAGAGGTTTAGTGAATTCGTTCGGCTTGCCAAAGATGCCGGATACACGATATATAAGGTTATGGAGCTGTAAAGCATATACCAAAAATGCCATTGATAAAGAACTTTCTTTATCAATTTTCGCAAAGGCAGCAAAACGCACCTCACGAAAGTGGGGTGCGTTTTTTTGCCTTTGCTTCGGCGAATGTTTGTTTTACTTGTCGGTATTTGGTTACTTATTTGTGCTTTTAGCCTGCTTTCGGTTATTCTCACCTGTTTGGGGTTTGGTTTGGATTTGGGTTTAGGTTTGGGTTTGGGTTTGGGTTTGGGTTTGCTTATTTATATTTGTTTATGTTTATTCTTCGACATTTAAAAGCTGACGCAGCATATTCTTTGTCATAAGATTATCGGCAAACGCCAGGGTTTCACGAAGCCGCTTTTGCGGACTCTCGTCCCAATCACATTCGGGAGCGGAAGAAATACCCATTTTTCTAAGCGCGTCGCAGTAAGACTTTGCCGCAAGACGAAATTCGCGGTAATTCTTTTCATCTCTGCCGTTCCACGCGGTATCGGCGACGGCGAACCACCTCGGGAAGCACATATAGCAAAGCCGTTCAAAATCCGTGATGTATTCCGTCCATATCGGCGTTTCCACTCCGACTATTGATTTTTTGCCTGTTTCCGTTAAGCCCTTTATGCTCTTCGGGTCAAACATATATACATCTTTAAGAGGATACATACCGTACGGATAATCGGCATAATACGGCTTAAACTTTTCGATAATTACGGGGCAGCCCTCATTTGCACGCTTTACCGAGATGCCCGCTTTATCAAGCCAATATGCAAGCGTTATGTTTTTATCGAGAATACCGCCGTTTGCCGCTTCGTTCCAGCAAATGACTCGCCTGCCCTTTTTTTCGAGATACTCTGCGGCTCTGTTCACAAGACTGCAGTGCAGCTCCTCTTCGTTTTTAAGACCGAGCTCGCGTATTTTTGACTGACATTTGGGGCACTTTTTCCACTTATCCTTCGGGGCTTCATCGCCGCCGAGATGGAAGTACTTGCCGTGGAAAATATCGCAAAGCTCATCTAAAATGTCATAAATCAGCCTTAATGTCGCGGGATTTCCGGCGCAGAGCAAATCCTTGAATATACCCTGGCTTGTTTTTGCCTTAACCTGCTCTTTATTGCACGATAGCTCGGGATACGCCTGAAGTATGGCGCTTGCGTGGCCGGGAATATCTATTTCGGGAATAACCTCGATATATCGCTCTTTACAGTATTCGGCTATTTCTTTCAGCTGTGCCCGAGTATAAAAATGACTGTAAACGCTGTCGTCGTTTTCTTTTTTCCCAAAATGTGAGCCCTCGCGGCTACCGCCTACCAAAGAAAGCTCCGGGTGCTTTTTTATTTCGGCTCTGAAGCCCTGATCGTCGGAAAGATGGAAATGAAAATAATTGAATTTGAGCATTGCCGCCGCATCGATTATCTTTTTTATTTCCTCCACGGTAAAGAAATGACGGCAGACGTCCACCATAAAGCCGCGATAAGAAAATACGGGCTTATCCCTTATTTCACATTCGGGAAGCATATTCCCGTCCTCTCGCAGAATTTGCTTATACGTAATATCGGCATAGTGTAAGGCGCGCTCACTGCCGCCCTTTAAGAAAACGCCGTCACGGTTTATTTTAAGTGAGTATTCCTCTTTTCCCATATCGGCGTCAAAACTCTCAGTTACGCTGCCTTTCGGGACATATTTGCCGGAAAACGTTATTTTTTGCGGTTTCGGAATTATATTCATAAAATTCACCCGTTTCTCATTGAGTTTTGTTTTCAAAATAAGAATAGCTATAATATAACACACAAATTATAAAATTCAAATATTTCCGTTTCACGAAATGACATATTTTATAAACACCTCTTAATTTATTGTATATTATACCGACTGAACAATTATTTTAAGACAAAATTATGTAAATTTTAACGTCAAAAAGGTCGGAAATTCTATTGACGTTGAAATAAAGTAAGACTATAATTAAATTGTTAAAGATTTAACCGATACGGTGTTTTGGATAAAAAATCCGTACCGAATTTTTAAAAGAGGGAGATTCTTTTTATGGAAAACAAGAATCAGCGCATCTGTATAATCGGCGGAGGCCCTGCCGGCACAAGCATGGCAATGTACCTTGAAAAGAACGGGTATGATAACTATGTAATCTATGAAAAATCCAATCGAGTCGGAGGTAAGGCATTTTCCCCGAAAATGAAGGTTAAAAATGCCCAGGGCAAATGGGAGGACCGCACCATAGAGATGGGCGCGGTAATGGGCTGCGACACTTACTTTGCAGTTCATGAGTGTGAGGAATTCGGCGGTACAACACACGTCGGAGGCCCCCCTATGGGACGCAAATTTATGAAAGTTGACGGCACTCCTCAGAAAATGTCGCCCATAGCTATGCTCAAAAAGCTATCCAAGATGAAAAAACTGTCAAAGCTTCTTGAGACAAAATACAAGGGCTATGATGTAAACGGTCACCGCGGAATTTCGGAGGGACGCTATGAAGGTCCCTGCCCCTCTCCCGAAATGAAACTCGCTCATATTGAGGGCGTTAACCCCAACCTTAAAGACCTTTCAATGCCGTTCTCCGAATTTTTAAAGCTCAACCATTGCGAGGACGCCACCACGGTTTGGAAGGGTCCGTTCACTTCTTTCGGCTATGGTTATTTTGATGAAATCCCCGCCGCTTATGTCTTAAAATATCTTGACGCATTTACTGTTAAGCAATTCCTTTCGACAGGTAAACTGTGGACTTGGTACGACGGCACACAGAGCATTTGGGAGGGCGTTAACAATCACCTTAAGCATCCGGCGCTCTTAAATTCGGAAGTTACAGACATCAAGAGAGAAAACGATAAGGTATTTGTAACGGTAAACGGTAAGACCGAAGAATTTGACAAGCTCATAATCTGCACTCCGCTTGAGCTGTTCCTCGGCTACGGCGATCCGCGTGAAGAAGAAAAGGACCTCTTCTCAAAAATCGTACATAAGGAATACTTTACAATGGCCGTTCGCCCCGAAGAAGGCAACGCTCCCGAAATTTCATATTACTTCTTTGAAAATATGACTAACGAGACCCGCGGTCATCTTATGGTATTCTATCACCGTTGGTCCGACGGCGTAACAGATCAGCCGCTTGTTACCTTTACTCTTCGTAACCACGAGGGTATGGAGGATGTTCCCTTTGACAAAGCCAAGGAAACAACTCTTAAAGATATGGAACTGTGCGGTCTTAAGGTTGACAAGATTGAGCGCATAGACGACTGGTATTATTTCCCGCACGTAGGCAGCAAGGATTATGCCGACGGTTGGTATGAAAAGGTTGAAGCTATGCAGGGCAAGGATAACACCTTCTATGCCGGTGAAGTTATGGCATTCGGCGATATGGAGGAAACCGTTGAGTACAGCCGCGACTTAGTAAGAAGATTCTTTAAATAGGAGACATAAAAGTATGCCCGATCAGAATAAAAAAATCATCAGCAAATACCAGGGTGACAAAAACCCTGATAAGCGCTATTTGAAGCTCGGCAGAAAAATCACCGACGTTGTGGCTCACAAGATAGGCGGAGTGACATCGGACGATCCCGAATATTGGGGTCTGCGCGAGGTACTTACTCCCGAAATGTGCGACGTTGCTAACAAAATGAAGCTTCGTAAGCACTACACGTTTGAGCAGTTACTCGCTATGAACAAAGAGTATGAGGCTATCGATCTGCAAAAGCTTCTTGACGAGATGTCGTATATAGGCATTCTCGAATACGACTACGGCGATAATTACGACCACAATCACGAGCTTAAAGACCGTCCGAGAATCAGACGTTACCGCGTACCCTTTTACGTACCCGGTTCGGCCGAGCTTTTCAACTCTTCCGTTGACAGAATAGCCAAAAATCCGGCTGTTGCCTCATTCTTTGAGAGAATGACGTTTGTTCCGCTTGCAGGTATCACTCAGATGGTGCCTCCCGGAGGCGACGGCATAGGTATGCACGTCATTCCCGTTGAAAAAGCCATAGACGCCAAGAGCGAATCGGTGGATCTTGAGCATATTTCATACTGGCTTCAGAAATATGAGGGTCACATTTCTGCCGGTATTTGCTCCTGCCGCGCTTCACGCGCTGTTTTGGGCGACGGCTGCACAGACGATTTTGACGATTGGTGCATACAGCTCGGCGATATGGCGGATTACACCGTTGAAACCGGAAGAGCACACTACATAACAAAAGAACGTGCACTTGAAATACTCAAGCTTGCCGAAAAAAACGGCTATGTTCACCAGATAACCAACATTGACGGTGAAAATAAGATATTTGATATATGCAACTGCAATGTTAAGATATGCAACGCTCTTCGCACATCGCTTCTGTTTAACACACCTTATCTTTCGCGAAGCGCCTATACCGCCAAGGTTACAAAAGAGAACTGCGTAGCGTGCGGCAAGTGCGTTGAAACTTGCCCTGCAGGTGCCGTAAAGCTCGGTCAGAAGCTCTGCCACAAGGACGGCACGGATTTCAAATATAAGCACGCTCCCCTGCCGGACAACAACATTTGGGGTCCGTACGCATGGGATGAGAACTACCGCGATACGGCGCGTATGTCTAACACATATCCCACGGGTTCCGCTCCCTGTAAGGCTGCGTGCCCGGCGCACGTTCCGGTACAGGCTTATCTTCGCCTTGCGAGAGACGGCAAATACCGTGAAGCACTCGCTATGATAAAAACCGAAAACCCGTTCCCGGCAGTATGCGGCAGAATTTGCAACAAGCGCTGCGAGAGCGAATGCACACGCGGAAAAATTGACGATCCGGTATCAATTGACGCAGTAAAGAAATTTGTAGCCGATCTCGACCTTAAAGCCGAGGACAGATATGTTCCCGAAAAAACGGTACAGTCGGTTCACGGTTCATTTGACGAGAAAATCGCCATCATCGGCGGCGGCCCCGCAGGACTCAGTGCAGCATATTATCTCGCCCAGATGGGTTATAAGCCGACGGTATTTGAAAAAAATCCCATTCCCGGCGGTATGATGACATACGGTATTCCGAGCTACAAGCTTGAAAAGGATGTTATCGCTGCCGAAATCGACATAATCAAGGCTCTCGGTGCAGAAATCAAGTGCGGCGTTGAAGTCGGCAAGGACGTCACCATAGATGAGCTCAAAAAACAGGGCTACAAGGCATTTTACATCGCCATAGGCTGTCAGGGCGGCAAACGTCCCGGCGTTAAAAACGATGATGCAAAGGGCACCGCTATTGCCGTAGAATATCTCCGCCACTGCTTTGAACACCGCGAGGATTCATTCTCCGGTAATGTTGTGGTAGTCGGCGGCGGTAACGTTGCGATAGACTGCGCGCGCAATGCTCACCGTCTCGGCGCAGCTGACGTTAAGATGTTCTGCCTTGAATCGCGCGACACCATGCCTGCGAGCAACGAGGAAATCCTTGAGGCCGAAGAAGAAAATGTCGGCATAAATCCCTCTTGGGGTCCGAAGGAGGTCACCGTAAACGACAAAGGTGAGGTTACCGGCATCATCTTTAAAAAGTGCCTTCGCACGATAGACCCTGAAACAGGCAAATTCTCTCCCGTATATGACGAAAACGAGACTGTTGAAATAAAGGCAGACAAAATCGTTTTTGCCATAGGTCAGGCAATTGAATGGGGCAACCTGCTTGAGGGCTCAAAGGTTAAATTCTGGCACGGCAATTACCCGGTTGCAGACAAATTTACATACGAGACGGACGATCCCGACATATTTGTCGGCGGCGACGTATTTACCGGTCCGCGTTTTGTAATAGACGCCATTGCAGCCGGTCACGAGGCGGCTGAGAGCTTACATCGCCATGTACGCCCCGACGCTTCAATGACCATAGGCCGTGACCGTCGCAATTTCACACCGCTCAACAAGGACGACCTTACATATCCGTCTTATGATACGGCAGGACGTCAGGAAGCCGGTATGGATGAAAGCATCGACTACAAGATGTCCTATAAAGACGCACATCTCGATTTGACAGAGGAGCAGGTTAAAACAGAAACCAGCCGTTGTCTCGGATGCGGCGCATCGTATGTTGACCCGCACAAGTGTATAGGCTGCGGTCTTTGCACCACGAAGTGTGAATTTGACGCAATACATCTTGTACGCGATAATCCGAAATGCACCGATATGAGAGTTGCCGAAAAGAAGGTCGGCGGACTTATGGGCTACTCCGCAAAACGTGCGTTTAAAATACTCGGGCATCTTGGCTCGGATGAGGCGAAAGAGCTTAAAAAGAAGCGCATAGCCTACAAAAAAGCGCACAGCGACAAGGGTTAAGACATGCACGAGCTCGGTATAGTTCTGAATGTCATAGACAGAGTAGAAGAGATTGCCAAGGAAAACAACGTAAAAAAGGTCACCAAGCTGACTCTTGAAATAGGCGAGGTTTCATCGATTGTTCCGTCATATTTTTCGGACTGCTTTGAGTGGGCAAAGAAAAAAACGGATTATATGAAAGACACCGAGCTTGAAATGATTATTCTTGAGGGTCTCTCCTACTGTCGCGACTGTAAAAAAACATATAAGACCACCGAATACGCAAAAAAATGTCCGCACTGCGGCAGTGACAATACATATCTTGTCACCGGCGACGAGATGCGGATAAAGGATATTGAAGTTATCGGGTAGAAAAACGGAGCTGTATTTTTTTACAGCTCCGTTAATATTTATACATTCAAATAACCGCACAGCAGCTTCAGCGTATTATAAACGCCGTCTATATGGCTACGTTCATAGCCGTGGCTTGCATAAACTCCGGCTCCTATCAGCCCGTGTCGTATATCTGCGCCCGAACGCAATGTGGCTTCAACATCCGAGCCGTAATGCGGATATACATCGACGGCATAATCGGCACCTGTTGCCTTTGCGGCTTCAATCAGTTTGCCTACGGTATCATAGCTGTAAGGTCCACCGGAATCCTTAGCGCAGACGGACACCTGCTTTTCCGTACATTTCAATCCGTCGCCGACGCACCCCATATCGACCGATATTGCCTCGGTAACTCCGCCCGGCACAGTCGAGGAACCGCCGTGGCCGACCTCTTCATAAACGGTAACGTGCACATACACACGCCGCGGTAAAACTATACCGTTGTCTTTAAGATATTTTGCAAAACCGAGCAATATGCCCACAGAGAGCTTATCATCAAGAAATCTGCTTTTTAAATATCCGGATTCGGTACGGCGTGTACGCGGTTCAAAGCAAACTATATCGCCCGTTTCTATGCCGAGTTTTCTTGTATCCTCATCGGTTTTTACGTCCTCGTCGATGACGATTTCGACGCTGTCCCAAGTACGCGAAACAGTCGAAAAATCGCCGTTAACGTGAATTGAAGCGTTACAAAGCTGAAGCGCGCCCTCATATATTTTGCCCGAACGGGTATATATTCTGACATTCTCCGTTTCGGCGTTGCAGGCATTCATACCGCCGAGGGGAGTTATTCTCAGTCTGCCGTTGCTCTTGACTTCGGCGACCATTCCGCCGAGGGTATCTGTGTGCGCCTCCAAAAGCAAAGCATTGTTATCATCTTTTCCGCCGAGGTCGGCAAGAACGCCGCCCTTTACCGTGTATTCGGCGGGAAATCCGAGAGCCGAAAATTCCTTTTTAACAAATTCGGCGGCTTTTTTGGTAAACCCCGTCGGAGAATCAATATTTAACAGCGCGCTCGCCTTTTCCCATGAGTAATCTGCATATTTTTTATCTATCACAGCTTATCACCGCAGCTTTCCGAAAAATTATACTATTAGTTTACCATAACCGCGCCGAAAAAACAAATATGCGTTGATTTTCAGTGTAGTAAAGCGAAAAATGTTGCTCCCTTATCACATTAGCTATTTACCATTACTTGTTATTCGGTAATGATTAAAAAGTTATTCCTTACGCCAATCATATGTTTCGCCACTTGACATATCAAGCGTTTTTCCGTTGATTGAAACGGTTGTATTATCAACCCAATCTATTTTAGCCTCGGATTCGTGATATGCATTATAAATTATTTCTTTTTGATTTCCGTTTATCATATAGACTCTGACGGAATAATCTACGGTTGCACCGGGCTCCGTTCTGTATGCCTCTAAATTATATTTGCCGTCCGGTGACTCCGATGAACAAAAAAATGTTTCTTGAACGTTTTTTTGAGAGTTTGCTATCGTCAAAACAGGAACAATGTAGTTGCGAATAAGCATGGCAAGTGAAAATACCAAGGCAATACCCAATATTATGGATATAATTGTTATAACCGTCTTTTTCATGGTTAGAACTCCTTTAATACTCTTTGTTATAAAACTCAATGTCATACTTTATATGCATATATGCATTTTAACTGTTTCTTACTTCTTTCAACACGCAACGCCTCCCGCACAGGGTGTGCACCGTAAAATATTAACAAAGCAAGTTCGCACAACAATATTAGCCGAAATTGCCCTGCTTGTCAATTTGTTTTTTGGCAGCTTTGTCGAATAAAACAGTATTTGACGAGCTTGCGGCGGCAAGCAGAAAAAGTGTTACGTATCAGCACAAGTGTAGTTAATATATATCTAAAGTGTGTCGATACGTAACAATCAAAACTGTCTTTAAAGCCGCACGGGCATAGGCGTACAGGCTCAGACATAGGCATAGACATAGGCAAAAGTAAAAGTAAAAGTAAAAGCAGAAGTCAAAAGCCATACGTCAAAAGAGAAATTACATTTTATTTTTAAACCGCTTTGTGATTTATAAAAAAGGCAGCCTTTCGGCTGCCTTTTATGGTGGAGATGAAGATGATAAATCCGAAACGGTATTAAGTTCTGATAATGTCAGGCTTTTAGCGTTATCTTTGAAATTGAAATAAAAGTCTATTCTGTCATCATAAAGCACAACGGAATTAACAAATGTGTCTATAAGCATTTTTCGATTTTTAAGTTTGTTCACATCAAAATTTTTAAATACGTCAAACCACGAATATAAAAACTCTTTTGTCAATAACGGATGTGATATGTTTTCTTTTGCGATTTCCGTTTCTAAATTTTCTTTTGTGCTTTCAAGTTCATCAAGTCGCTTTTTAGTTAATTTTGTTATTATGCCTTGCTCAATCGCATTAAGAATATTTTCAATAGCTGTATCGGTCTGTACAAGTTGCTTTTTAAGAGATTTCAACATTGGGCTTTCTTTACCTTGAATAGACAAAATCTTGTTTACTAACATTTCAATGAGCGAATCATCATCTATGAATTTCATAACTTGATAAATAACAATATCTTCTATCCGGTCTTTTTTAACCGCCTTTTTATCGCATGTTTTATTACGCTTGGTGTTGACACATTTATAATAACTGTATCTTCTGCCACGGGCATTTCGCTTTCGCCAACCATAAACGATTTGCATTTGCCGCAGTACAATTTAGTTGTCAACAAGTAGTTATCAACAGCCTTATGTCTTGACGGTGCACGCTTGTTAACGGCTATCATTTCCTGCACCTTATCAAAAACATCATTAGGAACAATGGCAGGAATTCCGTTTTCAATAACAACATCCTTATAAATATAATTGCCAATATAACGACGGTTGGACAATATTTTAGAAATATTATTTATTGTAAAATCTCGACCGTTAGCATTTTTCAAGCCCTTGTTGTTCAGTTCATCTCGGATTTCTTTCTGCGTTTTACCGGAAATATAATCATTAAAAATATTCAAAACAACAGGAGCAAGAGTCGGATTGATTTGAAAATGTTACTCATCATCAATTACATAACCCAAAGCGACAGAGCCACCGTTATATTTGCACTTCAAAGCATTTTCGGTTAAGCCGCGATTGATTTTTTCTGCAAGTTCGGCAGAATAATACTCGGCATAGCCTTCAAGCATAGACTCAAGCAAAATACCTTCTGCACCGCTTGAAATCGCTTCGGTTGCAGAAATAACCTTAACTCCGTTCTTTTTCAAAATGTTTTTATAATGTGCCGAGTCATAACGGTTACGGGCAAAGCGGTCAAGTTTCCAAACGATTATAATATCAAACAGACCTTTGGTACTATCCTTAATCATCTGCTGAAACGACGGACGATTGTCCGTTTTTGCCGATAATGCTCTGTCAATATAGGTATCAATTATACGAATATCATTCTTCTCGGCAAACTCCTTGCATTCACGAATTTGCCCATCAATACTTTCTTCACGCTGATTGTCACTTGAATATCGTGCATATATAATTCCTGTCATTTTATCAACCTCCTGTGCTGTGTGTTATAACTCAAAACAACAAAGGAGTCAAATTAAAAAGTGAATCAGTCCTTAAATTAGGACTGATTCACTAAAATCTAATTGGTATATCGGACTTTTTCACTTCTATATTGCAGCCTATTTTGTTTTCGAGCAATTCTTTTACACTCTCCTTGGCAATGCCAAATTCTGTAATAGGTGAAATTGTAACATTAGTAATAGCATCACAATCAAATTTAACCAACAAAAAAGGAACGATCAAGCCATTTTTCACAGTGAATTCATCTTCAATTTGTTTATTGTTTTTACCTACATAATTATTTTTGGGTCTATGTACTCTTTCATCAGCAATTTCAATAACAATTCCAAATTCTTTTTTCTGATTCAAATGCCGGATTTTTAAAGAAAGCTTCGTTTGATTCAATATAATTTCTAATTTGAATTAAAAAATAATCACATTCTTGTTTGGTATGTGATTTTGATAATTTTTTTCTATTAAATCGAAAAAAGACTTAATTTCTTTATATTGTTCCGCTTCTTTATACAACACATCTCCATAATATACGGTAAATGGATCTATAAATTTATCAACATTTATATCAAATGTTTTCAAAAATTTATTCACACTAAATCCGATATTATACCCTTGATAATTACCATTATTAACATAATAATTCCACATATTTAATGAATCTTGTTTAGCTGACAAGCAAAAGACAAAAAGTCTCCGTTCCATATATGGTATAGGCATATTATAGTCGATTTTTGTGACATTTAACTCTTCTAGTTCTTTAATAGAATGTAGTTTTATCAGATTAAAAAACAGTTCTCTAGAATATTGGTATTCATTCTTATATTTTTCAAAAAAATTTATAATAAGTTTTATTAAATAGACACCCTCAGATTTGTCATTTAAGTATCTAATATCAGTAAAACGAATTTGGCGTTTATCAATTATTGATAAAAAAGCACTTGGTGAAGTATAGTGATATCTTATTTTCTTCGTACCCTTAATTACACTCTCGTCATCTGTTCTAAAACTCTTAATCATAAAAGAATTAAATTCATTATTATTTTTCATAATTCATTCAATGCAGCATATTCATTTAAATTTATTTTTGATATAAAAAGTTATACTAATACTAAAGTTGTTCTATTATTTTTCAATTGATTATAGAAAACCTATGCATTACAAATTTGTTTTCCTACCGAATATATTTCACACTCGGCCAAAACATCTTCTTCATTCGATGAGTTCCAATTACCTGCGACAACAACAATGTTCTCATGTGTTAAATCTAAAAGTTTATTTAGGCACTTTTCAAACATGTTATTTTTAACAATCAGCTTAATATGTTTTGCGTTTTCAAAGTTTTTATTTTGATAATCAGAAAGATAATTCATAGAAATCGTACTATTTGTTTTATTGTACTTATAAAATGTACAACAAACAATTCTTTCACCACAAATATTGTCTTTGTACTGATTAAAATTATAATCATCCACAAGTATATCATCTATTTTATAATTGTTATAGTAACCTTTAGCACGATATTGAATACACATTTCATATAAAGTTTTCAGTGTTCTTATGGGTAATTTTTCTGTTTCGTTTTCACCTATTTGTCGTCTAGGAACTCTTACCTGATTTTGTGGCTGTTGCGGAGTTGAAAGAATATAATTAAAACAATCAAATAAATTAAATTTAGATTCATCATATTTATAAAAATTAAATGAATCTTTTACTTGGCAAATTCTTGGATTAATATGTTCATTAATATTGTCACTAACAAAACATGCAGATTCCTTCTCAAGACTTCTTGTGTGCATACTTGCTGTGCAACCTGGTGTTGTACAATAATATTTTCCTTTTTGATTTAGTGCCAATTCGCAAGCATCAATTAGTGGACCAGTTCCTATTTTTCTATATGCATACTTAGCCATAACATAACTCCTATATAACTTAGTTTTCATTATATCATATTTGCAAAAAAAGTCAAAAGGAGTCAAGACATAGAATCTTGACTCCTTTACTCTTCAGTCGTTCCAATCAGGTGGAGTGACAATCGGTTCATCACCGCCGGATGAAAAATCATTAAAGCCATTTTCATACAGCAGCATCATGTTTGCACGAGATAATTCAGCCTCTGCCAAATCAAGCTCTTTTTCATTTGTTATGCCAAGCAGGTTTTTGAGGACTGTACTGTTAGAAATCAAGTACAAATCGTTCATAAACTCACCTATGATATTTTCTTATGTTTTGCTATAAGAGCAGCTTTCATATCTGCTCCTGTAATTTCACCTTTTGTCCATTTTGCAGAAAGATCCTTTGCAAAGGCTGATACAGGCACGCCTTCAATACTATTCAACGCATCTGCAACTTTGATTGCAGCCGTTCTTTTTGTTTCAATTGGGGAAATTGTATCACTCATTTACACATTTATTTTATAATATAGTATGGATAATTACAATAAATTTATTTTGATACCTAAATTTAGCAAAAACCACAGCATACAAAAATCAGAATGCTGTGGTTTCAAACATGTTAAAAATCAAAAGCGAAAATCATTATCTGCTATAAACATTATTGCAGACTTAAAAATCCACCAATAAAAGCATCAGGGAAAACAAATTGCTTTTCTCCTTTTTTGAACTTAACATGAATATATTTTTTAGCTTTATCCATTTTAGAAATTGTGCCTTCACCGAAAAGTTTATGTTTTACGGTCGTGCCCACGCCGACATCGGCAAGAATATGTTCCCAATCAATTTGCGGTTTTTCCTGTTTTTCGGGATTAATCGTTTTTTTGGCTGAAGTAGTATCAATTTTAGAACTTGCACTTGATTCGGGTGCCGTTTTGGTTTCTGTGGCAGAAATTATTGCATCGCTCAAATCTGTAACGGTTGCTTGTTGTTTAGAATAAAGTGCCTCATACTCTTCTCGACGAAGAACAGTATCCCAGCCGCCGATTGACTCGCCTTCGTGCTTATCAATTCCTGTATAGTTAAGGCTTGAATTTTCATATTTTCTAAATCCGAAAATGCCTTGATTCATCTTTTCAGGATCGAACAAACCGATAGAACAAAGAACATCAAAATCTTTAACTGAAAGTCCTGTTACTTTTTTGAAAAGCTCCGGCTCAATCTGTGTTATAACATCTTTTATCGTTTGCTCACGGTAATCTGTTAAATACATAAACGCAGGAATACGAGCAGCGAGTTTTAGCAAATTTTCCTGAACCTGCTTGCGCAGGGATTTTGCTTTTTTCTCGTCTTCGGTGAGTTCCTTTTTCTCTTGCTTTGTAAGGTTGTCGCCCTTTTCTTTTTTGAGCTTTTTAACCTTTTCCGAACGGTTGATAATCGTCTGAATTTCGGAATTAAGAGAACGGAATCCCTCTATATTCATAAGTGCGTCCAAAGCGTCTTGATTGCTTTGGAGCTTTTTGAGAGTATCGTTATCAACATGAACAAGCAGAGCTGTCTGCCAACGCTTCGCAAGTAAAGTAGCCGAAGTGCCTGCGTATGTAATATCAAGTATATCCTGTGCATCGATTTTGTTCATTGATGAACCGTCAAAAGCAAGAACAGGTAAGAAATTTATAAACTCCGACACCTTTTGTTCAGGGCTTGTGTCGTCAACTTTTAATCGGCAGGAATAATCTGAAATTTGTCGCAACGCACGCTCTAATGCAAAGTCGAATACATAACATTCTTTTTTAATAATCTCTCGATTGCCGTGTTCATCTTTAATTTCCCAAGGAGATTGCACACGAAATGCTGTTTGGAAGTATGTTTCGGGCGATTTCAAATTACGAAGCATAAATACGCCTGCCCACGGTCTAACCGTAACGCCTGTTGTGAGTTTTCCGCAAGAGAGAGTTATTGTTTTTGTTTTAAGCGGATCGCCCATAGCATTGAGTACAGGTGCCAAAGCATCTAAACCAATGCCCGCCTTTGTTCCGGCGCATACAATAATTTTGTAATCACTAAAGAAATTGTTTTGCTTTTGCTTGAGTAAATTATACATTGCATAACAACTTGCAATATTAGGTAAAAACCAAAGAGTATGTGATAACACATTCAAAAGTGTTGTGTCTGAAAAGGGCATAGGCGGTCGTTCTGCGCCAAGCTTTAAGCCATCAACAGGCATATAGTTGCCTTGAATCATTTTCAACCAATTTTGTACATAATCTTCATAGACAAATCGTGCTGTTTCCGGCTTGTCCTTTTCTTCACATTCTGCACGGAAAAATTCGTTTATATCAAATTCATCATAGCCCTCGTTTGTTGCAACATTGGTAATGGAATCCGGTACTTTATATGTCATCATAATCATCTTTGGCAGTGCTGCATAAGGATTATCTTCAGCCTTGCCTGACCAATTTTCTTTTGCCGATTGTTCGTCTGAATATGTCCAGTTGAAAATTTGGTCTTCTAAAAATTCGCCGGAATTTAACGCTCTGAACGGTGTACCTGACAGATAAAGATAGTGATTTGAAGTGATTGGCAAAAATGACTCGTTAATTGCGTTGCCTGCCTCTTCTTTTTGATATTTTTCAATGTCGAAATCGTCATTTTCTTCGTCGAATTTTTCAAAAAGATTTTTTGCATTTTCGCGCCAAGCACCAAAATGGTATTCGTCAAATACGACCAAATCCCAATTTGTTGTGTGTATAAATTCATTCTTTGCTTTTATGCCGCCGGCACTGTTAGTGCCAAGCAAGTCCTGAAAAGAACCGAAAACCACAATCGGCTTTGTGCTGTCGCAATCCTCAAATTGTTCGTCAAGTTCTCTTGCATCAAATTTTGCCTCTTTGTTTGAAACAAACTGCCAGCCGGCAAAATCAATATGATGAGATAAATCTTCCTGCCATGCCGATTCAACAGCAGGCTTAAAAGTTAAAACCAAAATTCTTTTGAAATCCATTGATTTTGCAAGTTGGTATGTTGCAAATGTTTTGCCGAAACGCATTTTAGCATTCCATAAAAATTTAGACGGGCGGTCAGGGTCATCTTTTTTTGATTGTTCAAAATAGTCTTTTGCCATTTGAACGGCAGTTTGTTGTTCTTTTCGCATAGAAAAATTCCAAGTACGCTGACCTTCAAAGCGAATACCTGTTCTTACTTCTTCTATGGTTTCAAGAGCCTCTTTTTCTGAACAACAAAACCATTCGTTGTGGTCTTTACCCTCGTTTAACTGTCTAAATCCTTTGTGTTTTAGCAATCGGTGAACATCTTTATCAGTAAAGCAAGTTCCGTCGGAACGCATAGCAGACTCTTTGAACAACACCTTAAACGGAATACTTGCGGTATGTAATTGCTCTTTAATTCTGTTTTCGGTGTTTTCACGGTCGGTATATCCGATTTTTATATACCCGTCATGGTCGGTAACCGTAGGCAAAGTGTAGCCATAAATCGTAGGCACGACAGCAGGACGGTTGTGTAGAATATCAGATAGACTGATATTATTTGCCATTAGTTATTACCTCCGTCATAATTATGAATACGCGAATCTATGTATTGCCATTCTTTTTCGGTAATGCCCCACATTTTACATAACATTTCATCATTATATTCTATTGTGTATTTTGTGAAATCTGGTATAAAGCAAAAATTTTTCTTTGATGTGTTTTGTGATACAACAGCTTGCAATAAAAGAAATCTAAATAATTTCGTGAATACATATGTTTTATATGATTCAACTTCTGCCTCGGTATCAAATGCACCTAATACTAGCCACGATTCGGTGCAAATTTCTCCGGGTTTAGCAATTCGTGTATTTCCTTCATAATAAAATCCAACAGGTTTAGAAAAATCAGTTTGTCCTGCTATTGGTGCTTTTGGTGCAAGAAGTTTCCACTTATCAATAATATGATTACTATCAATTACATCGTTATTTGAAACAAATTTTTTGCCGATTTTTTGAGTAAAATAGCAAGGTGTTCCGTCATTTTTAGGGACATAATTTGTTTGTATTCCAAAAGGTTTTCTAGAATAAACTCTTTCGCTTACAAAATGTGATTTTTCTTTAACGATTTTATCAACTATATCCACCGCAATGTTAGATCTAATAAATGTATCGTAATGATCTAACTGCCTTGTTTTTGTAATAATCATTTCTGGCGTAAAATTAACTACTTCACAATTTCCGTTATATGAATTATCTCTTAAAAAATAGCAAGCACCACCTGCTAAATCAACACCCGGAAATACATCTTTGAAATTTTCATAATCTACTAATTTTTTTATTGATCTATCAGATAACATTTCATTTCTAAAATCATCTAACCCTTTTCCTCCGGCAAACCATCTTGAAGGAATAATCATAGAAATATATCTTGGATTCAATTTTTTTGCACTTTCAACAAAAAGCTGATAGATTGGTTTTGCACTTGTTCCATTTCCGCCATCGCTTAACTGATACGGCGGATTAGATATTATTACATCAAATTTCATGTTGAATAACCTTTCCGGATTGTCTGTATGGATTAGTTCATAAGCATAGGTTTCGAGAGTATCTTCTCTGTTCCATTGTTCTTTGCTTGCTCCGCAATAAACACACTTACCGTTTTTGCCCCAAGTGTGATTTATCCTTCTGTAACGAATATTGCCCTCAGGATTATCAAAATGTGTAATTGAATACGGTCCGTTGGGATATTTTGAGCAATAAAGACTGCGACGGGATAAAAGGCTCGTCAGTTCTGTAATTGCAATACCGTAAAGCTGCTTATGGAAAATATGGTCAATACGCTCCTGCAAATCGGGTATTTTATCTTCAAGACCTACCAACAATCGCTTTGCAATTTCGCGGAGAAAAACGCCTGTTTTGCAAGCCGGGTCTAAAAATGTTGTGTTCGGATCTGTGAACAGCTCTTGAGGTAAAAGGTCAAGCATTTTATTTACCACATCCGGCGGTGTAAAAACCTCGTCGTTTGAGAGGTTTGATAAACAACTCAGTACATCAGGTGTGTGTTGAGTTTTATTTTTATAGATTGTATCAAAAAAGCTGTTAGCCATTTTCCCATATTCTCCTGTAATTTATCGGTGGATATTCACAAATCGGCTCCGCCATATATTCATCCGTAACGGGATTTTTAGATAAGTACTGATTTGTATCGTCTGAATTGAACAGCGATTGTTGTTTTGATTTTTTTGGTTTTTCATTCACTTTCAATAAAACATCAAGACGAAAATCTCGCCTTTTCAGTTTTGTGCCAAGCACCATACTCCACTCAGGGAAAACTATCGGAATATCAGTGTCCTTTTGTTGTTCATCAACGCACATAAGAGTTAAAGCGTTACCGCATAAAATGTTCTTTTGGAGAATGTATTTAACCGATTTGCGTGTATCGTCGTTACATTGCTTTTTGCAAACTGCTTTATATTCTTTTTCCCAAATAGAATACAAACGATTGCGACATTCCTCGGTGTTATCTTGCATAATATCCACACCATAAACACTCGAAACGGCAAGAACGGAATATCGGTCAAAATCATAAGGATTGCTTTTATATAATCTTTTTACAGTTGCCAATTTTCTTGTTAAAATTTCGGCAAGGAAATTTCCGTTGCCACAAGCCGGCTCAAGGAAACGACTGTCAATTCGGTCACATTCTTGTGAAACCAAATCGCACATAGCTCGTACCTCACGCTCATTTGTAAACACCTCGCCATGATTGGCAACACGCTGTTTTGATTTAACTTGTTTCGTCACGCTTTTATCACTCTCTGTACAACAAAATCGATATTATGTTGCATTTAGAATCAATTTCATACAAAA
>ULTZ01007586.1_pt1 | contig 23931 bp, 26 predicted proteins | sample 1957981 | NCBI WGS metagenome assembly ULTZ01 (sample SAMEA4835745, study PRJEB28245) | human gut metagenome | biome: gut microbiome; material: fecal sample | place: Denmark | collected 2008
CTGTATTGGAAGGTAAGAAGAGTATAGGTGTGATATTAATATTCATTTTGTTATACCTTATAATTTTTTATAATATATTGTTTAATTCGGTTATATATTTGAATATAGGTCACTTGTTTGACTTGAAGAAATGTAATTTGTATCGATTTTTCTTTTTGACATCATTGATAAAATTTCATTTCTTTTGTTATAAATTAATTCTTCTTTTTGGCTTAATGGCAAAGAATTTTCAACAGGACTCGGTTTAATATATTCATCTATAATAATTCTATCTATGATAGTAACCAATGTATCGGCTATATCGTCATCACAAGTGAGATTTTGCAAAAATTCAGATATATTGCCTTTTAAATCAATTTTTAACTTTAACAAAAAATCAGTCCTTTCAGAATTGAATTAACAGATTATTTTTGCTTTAGTAACCTGCGTATCCATTTAATTTTTGCAATAGTCCATTCTTTAATCGCCTTAAAGGGATAGAAAGGTGATCCACGAAATACATAAATAACAAACATAAGAAAACAGAGCAATGCAGAGAAATAAACCAAATCCCACCAAGTATAAACACGATTACTTTTATCGCTAATCACCTCATCAGCTGTTGCAGTATCAGTAATCGTATCTTCAACCATTTCGCCACGCACACACAATCTGTGCGTATTAATTGAGTACGGATAGCAAGTGACCAATGTCACATAGTCTTTGCCGTTCTCAATCTCAAGCTTGCTTGAATCATCAGGGTCAACTATATTAATCTCACACACTTTGTATGTGAGTGTTTTATTCAGTACATTTATTTTAAAGGTATCTCCGATTTGCAGTTTGTCCAATTCATCAAAGAACACCTGTTCAGGATAACCGGAGTGAGCGGATATAACTGCGTGCGTGCTTGCACCGCCAATGGGCAAGGAAGTGTTTGCCAAATGTACGCAGCCTTTTTTGAGTTTTTCTTCTCTGTCGGTGCTGTCGTGATACACCGGTAGGTCAACATTTATCTTCGGAATTTCGATAGTACACATTATATCGTCATAGTTGAGAATGTTCTCATACTCTGACATTGCTGCATTGTATTCGTCTTTTTCTTCATCGTTTAACGCACTCTTTGCGAGCAATTCGTTAAAATTTTGAGCCTTAGCAAGCTCGTTGTCGATTTCATCATCAGACATTGTTTGAGTACTTTCACTGTAGTTTTTTATAACTGTTTCATTGCTTTTACTGTTGATGTAATCGGCTATATTCGGATAGATTAAAAAGCCTATTCCGACTGTGGCAAGAACGCAGAGGGATATAAAAAATATTTTAGTTTTCATAATTTTTTGTGAGCAAGGGTCACCGATAAATCGGCAGCCCTTTTGTTATAGTTTAATTATTTAGCTGTCTTAGCTGATTTCTTCTTGATGAGATATGCAAGTACCAATGCAAGAGAAATGCCTACACAAGCCATACCAGCCACTCTAATGAAGCCTACATATCCGCCTGTCTTAGGGAAGAATACGATTGTATCAGTTACGGTAATTTCAACTGCGCCGTTTGTCGGAGCATTCTGTACCCAAGTATTTTTGGTAAACACTGAATTGTACTGAACAGGGATTTCAACTTCAATTACCTTGCCGTAAACATTGTAACCGGCAGGAGCAACAGTTTCTACAATGTAATATGTTCCGCTCTGTACTTTCATTTCTTCGTTAGCGGAGTTCATAAACTTAACTGTGCCGTTGCTGTCTGATGTACCTGTTGCAATAGCGTTTTTCTGTGATTCAGCGTCAGCCTTTGTCTTGTAAAGTTCAAAGGTTGCACCTGCAAGCGGATTACCTGCCTCATCGAGCTTGTTTACACCAATGCGATAAGTGTAAACATATACCTTATTGCCCGGAACGCTGTCAACACCTGAATCATTACCGTATTCAAGTTTTACATCTTCATTCGGGTTGCCTGCTGTACCAACTACAGCGTATTTGTTGACTGTTGTAGAATATGTTACAATAACAAATTTTGCGTTGCTTGTATAAAAATCTGACTTTGCAAGATACTCGGAAGTAAGTGCAACATTAAACTTTGTGTTTTTGCCATCACCCTCGCTTGTTACATTCACCTTGTAATCTGTGCCTTTAGTGAGGTCAGCTACTTTAGCACCTTTAGCGTCAACAAGTGTAACCTTGAATGAATTTTTGTTAAGTGTAAGACCTGCACTCATATCATCATATACAGCATATGTTGTGAGCTTAATGTCATTTGAGCCTGCTACTGTATTCTTGAGCTTAAAGTTTACAGTGTCGCCAAGGCTTACATCTGTATAGTTAGTATTGTTCTTTGTGCTGTTGGTAATTGACTTTTCTGTTGACGGTGTGCTGTCAGCTACCTTGCTTGCAAGATTGATTTCAGCGTAGCTGTATACCCAACCGTTATTGTAATATGGGAGAGCAAGAACAGAGTTTGTGATACTTGTAACACCGGCAGGGTACTTAACACACTTGATGTAATAAATACCCTGTACAAGGTTTGAAAAGCTCTGTGTTGTGTTTGTTGCCGATGAAGTAAATGTACCCTGTGATACTGCTGTACTTAAATCAGCGGTATCAAGTGCGTCAAGAGCAGCCTTTGAATCGCCTGCAAGAATTTCAGCACTGATTGAATTTATAAGTGATGTGTATTCTGTTTTGAATGGAGTAGCTGTTGTGCTCTTGAGGTCCGCAACTCTGAAAAGTTCAAAAGTATAGCCCGGTTTAGTGCATTTTACACTGATATTTACCTTTTGGTCTGTCTTAAGTGCAGTAGCCGCACTTGCTGTTGGGATCGCCGCAAAGAGTAATGTCAACATCATTACTACTGCGAGCAGTTTGCCTGTGAATGATTTTCTAATTGATTTTCTCATAAGAAAACCCCTCCTTAAAAATTTTTTGCGGACAATTTGTCCACTGTATGTAAAAGGCTCAACAGATTTACTGTTGAGCCTTTTTGCCGATGTTTTTTTTCTTTTTTCTTATACCTAAACCAATAGCACCTACAAGAACAGTAAATGCTAATACAGCGGCGCCGATTTCAATGTAAATCGGTCTGTTGTTGCCTGTTCCGCCTGTTTCAGGAATGAAGACACTGTTGTTCTTAACTGTAAGCTGTATGTCAAGTGTATCTAAGCTGTCGGGCGAAATCGTAAAGTTAATCTTGCCTGCATACGGCATATTACCTTTGCTGTCTGTTTCAATGAAGTAATAATCACCGGGCAAGAGGTTATTTACAATAATTCTGCCGTCGCTGTCGGTAACGAGCTTTGTTACCGTATCAGCCGTCTTGCTGTCGGCAGCTTCGTACATAATACTGCTGTTTTTATTTATAACATTAACAATGCCTGTTTTTGTGTTGTAGAGTTCAAACTCAATACCCTCAAGCGGATTGCCGTTGCCGTCTGTTTTTAAAAGCTCTACACTGCCACGCTTGAGCAGGTTTTTCATCGTAACTACAAAGCTTTTGCCGTCCTCAAGTGTAACTGTCTGAGCCGCAGGCTTTACATACTTAGCAGGGAAGTAATATGTACCGTCTGCATTTTTAAAGCCTAATTCATCAATTGTGTATTTAACCTTTTCATTGCTTGTGTTATACACCGCAAGATTGGTAAGATGAGCAGTGCCGTCCTCGCCTGTTACAAGCACCTTATTTGTTTTGCCGTCATCAGACTTTACCGAGAAGTAAAAGCCGCTTACAATGCCGTCCTCAGACTCTTTTTGAACGATTAAGCCTGTCTTTTGCAGTCTGTTTGCAAAATAAAATGAAAGAGTAACATTTTCCTTTAGCGTAACGGTTTTTTTAGCAGGAGGAATATATCTGTCAGGTATCGAGTATGTACCGTCTGCATTTTTGTAGCCAAGCTCTGTGATTATGTATTTTACATATTCTCCGCTTGCTTTGTAAACAGGCAAGTTGCTGAGCGTTGCTGCACCGTCTATGCCCTTGCTTTTTGTTACTATGTTTTCGTCTGTCACTCCGTCATCAGACTTGACATTAAACCATACATCCTTAGCAGTATTAGCTCCTCGCTTACTGTCATCAGCGGTTTTGTAGATTGTAAGATTGCCGTAAACGGTATCTCGTGGTTCAGGCACTTCAATCTCATTAAAGGTTGTGATTGAGCCTGTGGCTTCATCAACCTTAATTTGTCGGATAAACAATTCAGGATTGATTTTGTAGCCTGTCGGGGCTTTGGTTTCCTGAACGGTGAAAGTGCCAAGAGGAAGTGTAGGATCACCGTTTTCGTCATAATACAATAAATCATTTTTTGTGTTTGGAGAAAGATATTTTTCATCTAAACGGGTACGACCATTATCATCTGTTATTAATACCCACTTGCGTTCAGGCTCAAGTCCTGCAAGCTCGCTTTCAGTATAATAATAGCCTTTGTAAAATTTAAAAGTAAACTCAGCACCAGCCATATTTACTGTTTGACCTGTAATAGCGTCTTTTTTCTGTAGTAATATACGAACAGGGTCATTCTTTGGAGTATTTGAAATAGTAGCACCTAAGAGAGCATAACCGCCTGATGTGCCCTCTAATAGTTCAAGCTGAACAGGGCGTTTATATCTTTCAAAACCCTTACCTGCTTTTGTTTCGACTGCATAAAGTGTATCACTATATGTGATTTTATAAAGTTCAGAGTTTGAATTGGTATCCCAATTAATTCCGTCCTTTGAAATAGCTTTAGTATTGCCTAAACTATCTGTTCTAAAGTATCTGAGTATTTTATCCGTCTTTGTATTATCAGAAAAATACTCGTAAGCACTTCTCTCGTTAGGAAATACTGCAATCTCAGTGCCGTCAAGGTCGTAGCAATCGTTGTTCTCTGTTAAAGAAGGTTCACTGCTTACTTTTTTTAGGTTGAGCTTAACGATTTCGGTATCAGATAGTTGAAGAATATCAAGTATTCTTTCGTTATTGCAATCGTCTGTTGTGACTGTAACATTGTATTTCTTGTCGCTAAGAGCGAAGTAACCGTTTGCCGGTGCTTTTGTTTCCTTGAGGTAATACTGACCTGAAACAAGCTCAAAGTAATTCTTTGTAATCCAGTCCTGATTGGAGTACGAATACTTAATTTTAGCAATGTTACCGTTTTTATCAAGCTCCGCAACTGCAACTACTTTGTTATCATCACTATACAAGGTGTACTGTGCACCTGCAAAATTCAAGTAATCTTTATCAGTTGTCTGTTCTGTCAGGTTCTTGATTTCTTCGCTTGTACCTGACTTTTCAAGATATAATTTAGCTTTTTTCGGTATTCTTACTATTAAGTGCTGACAAAAAGTGCCGTCTTTGCCTTTTGGCTGTGTAATATAGTAATTGTTGGTTGCACAACTACGCTTGATAGCTGAATAATCACCTGTGGATTTTACTATATTCTTTGTGTAATCTACTAAGCGATTAATCATTGTGTTAACATCTTTGTAGTTGCTCCAAGTTTTCCAAGATGTACCGTCATTTACAAGCTCGTGATAAAGCTGTGAGAGCGTATAATGCGATAAGAAATAATACTTATCTTCTCGTGTATTCATCTTACTAAATAAAGATGAATACACACCGTCAATAAATCCGTCCATTATGGACTTAGCGGATTTACCGCCGTTCTCGAATGTTGAGAAATAATCTCCGTAACCGCCGTAAAGAACACTCAGACCTACTATAAGAGCCCTTTCTTTTTCATCAGTCGAATTAGGGTCAAGTTTTATTACTTCTTTACCTGTATCACCCGAAAACTGCGTAAACTCCATAGTCTTGCCGTCTGTCTTTTGTGCCGGCAACTGTGGGTCAATACAATAACCGACCTCACCGTTGATAAGGAATTTATATGCGTCAAGTTTGCCTGCACTTCCGTTGTCAATAAGGACTAACGGTTTTTCCGAAGATTGAATCAATACCTTGCCGCCGATTTCACTAAGCCCCGTATATGAATAAGCACTTGCCGAAATATTAGCAACAGGTAGCATAGCAAAGATTGTTGTTAATGCAACTGCCAATGATGTCAGCTTTTTAGGCTTGCAAAAGGAAATAATCGCCGACTTTAGCTTTTTAAATTTGTTCATAAAACTCTCCTTTCAATGAGATAGTATATTTTTCTTTCTGTTGGTGGACTCCTTTTTCCGCTCATAATACCGCTCCTTTTCTTTATAGGTATGAAAAAAGCAGTCAAGCTCTTGCTTAACTGCTTTAATTGATGTGTTTAATTTTCATATATATATTAATACCAACCTGCTGCTCTTACGAGAGTTGTTTTTGTTTCATAATGACCTTTTTCAGGCTCGTTGACTGTTTCATAACCAACTATTTCATCAACAGTTTCAATACGATAGCTAAAATCTTCACCATTTGGAAGATGAACTGCATCATCGTGTTCATCAATATGACCTGTTATCTCAACTCCGCATATGTTGCAAATTGTCGCACGATGACTTTCAATGATTGGTCGCTGCCAAGTGTAACCCTCTTCATCAACTACCCACACTTTTTCGGTTTTGTACTCTGCATCGTACCAAGTTTTTCCCTCGTGCGGGTCTTTTGTTGCAGGCTGTGTAGCCGGTGCAGGCTTACTTGAAGATGATGAGCCGGAGCCGCTTGACGGCTTGCTCTGACTTGAGCTGCTTGATGAACCGCCTGACGGTTTACTCTGACTTGATGAGCTGCTTGAGCCTGAATTGCTTGCAGGCTTGTTTGTGCTGCCTGATGAGCCGTTGCTCTTGCTTGTCTGACCGTTGCCGGCATTGTTATTATTGTTGTTAGTCTGATTGCTGTTGCCGTTGCTGTTATTGTTGCTCTGACCGCCGTTGTTCTGCTTGTTGTCGGTCTTTGCTGCATTCTGTGCATTAACTTCCGTAGCTTTTTCCGACTTCTCCGCAGGCTGTGTCTGCTTAACCTCAACAACCTTAGTTGCTTCTTCTATATGAGTGTTACCTTGAGCGTCTGTTACAACCTGTGTAACAGTCTGAACAGATGTACCGATAACTTCGTCTGCTGTTGCTGTAGGCTGTTTATTTCCGCAAGCGGTCAGCATAGCAATAATGACCGCCGCCACAGTTACTGCCGCAACTGCAACAATACCAATAGCCTTTTTCTTATTCGTTTTTTTCTCTGCCGGTTCATTCGTATTTGTAATGTTTGTGTTCATTTCCTGTGTAGTCATACTTCTGACCCCTTTCGTATATGTCTTTATATCTTAATTTTACAATTCACATTTTTGTTTGTCAACGATAATTACAATCATTTTTTGAGTCAACAAAAATAATTTGTGAACTTTTAGAAGCAGCTAAATTTTTAATGGTTTCTTTGTATGGTGAAGTGTATTTAGGTAATGCTATGTTTATATTTTGAAATGTATTTAATTCCAAATAATTATTGAAAAGCTTTTCCAGATATGCTTTTTGATTATTCGATTTACAAGCGTTAATATCTGAATGTAAAATATTTAAAGCATTTATGTAACAGTCAATAGAGCTTTTTTCTCTTGCTAATCGAAATGCCGTTACATATAAGCTTGGATTGTTAATGCGTATCTTTTGATTAACAGAAGCTAAATCTTCTTTGTTGAGTAAAATCAAATGTTCAATAAGCTCATAACTTTTGTATTTGTTTTTTGCTTTTACTTTTACTTTCATACGCTATCTCCTTATTTCATATAATAAAAAAACAGTCAATTTTTTATACTTAACTGCTTCGGTCTTGTCCTATTCATTGATTAACCTCTCCTTTGCTTTCCACCATTCGTTGACTTTTTCGACTTCTTTCTCCCAGTCGGCTTTCTCATTCTTTTTGAGATAGTCCGATTTGATTTCTGCGATTTGCTTCTCCCAGTCATCAATATTGGTTTTCAAAAATTCGATTTCTTCCTCGTCAAAAGCACTCTGGTCTTTTTTGTAATCTTCCAGTTCTGCATATCCATTTTCAATATCATCTATGATTTCTAAAAAATCATCATACACATCATAACCCGTGTACAAAAGAAATTTTAAAAGTGTTTCTTCGGGGAACATTCCAAACCAACAACGCTCGAACCACTTGTTGGCATAATCTCTTTCATCACTTCCGTTTGAGCAAGTACCACCAACTAAATCTCCGACAAAATTCTCTATCAGCTCTCCAATAGTCAGACCATACTCCCCACACTTTCTCGCCAGTCGGTCACAATCTGCGTCCGAAAGCCTTACAGTGATTTTTCTCTCTTTTATTGTTTCAATTTCTTTCTTCTGTTCGTTGTCCCAACTCATATTCTTTACTTTTACTTTCATATGCTATCTCCTTATTTCATATAATAAAAAAACAGTCAATTTTTTATACTTAACAGCTTAATTTTAGATTATTTAATTGTCAGTTTTTTCAAATTCTTCAGAATTTACTTTTAACATTTTTATTTCCTTCCTTTGATAATTGGATAATCTCAATTTAGTAAAATTGGGAACAAACATACTAAACCTATGACTTCAACTGCAAACCAAGTAGCTGCCATTAATATTCCATATTTATCTACATATTTTATTTTTCTGTATATTTCAATGATGTTGTAAAGTGAAATTGTTATAAAAATCGGTGAAACAGTTATCATAATAAGATAGATTATATTCATAAATTACCTCACTTATTAATGCATAATGCAAAGGTACAACAGCTCCGCACAAGCTGTTGTGCTTTTGCCATTTGTTAAAAAGGAGAATAGGGTTAAATCATCAAGTGCGGTTTGTAAGTAAATCATTGCATAATGATACAAGTTCTTTAGCGTCTTGCTCATTGGGATTGAGCAAGTAAAAACAAAATTCTGCTTTGGTAAATGTTGGCTTATACACTATTGAGCATCGTGTAACACCGGCACGCAAGCCACAAGATTTAATGAAATTGCGTTTTTCTAATTGTCTTACAACATTAAATATGTATGTATCAGTATATGGATATTTTAATTTTGCACAATGCTCTGCTATTTCATTGCGTGTGCATTCTTTGTATTTCCAAAAAAGGTTCATTATCCTTAATTCAGCTTCTTTAACGTATTCAACCATAATCTTTTCTCCTCTATCGGACAATTTGTCCGCTTATCCAAATTTAAAACTACTTATCGGACAGTTTTCAAATGATGAACTGTCAATATGGCACTTATCATTTTTTATTGTAACTGTAGTTAAGTTTTTGCAATTTGCAAAAGCATAATCTCCGATTTTTCTTATATTATCTGCAATAGTTACTTCTGTAAGCTGATATTTACCATACAAAGCTTTGTCACCTATTGCTGTGACTTTGATTGCTTCCTGCTTATCTGTATACATATAATTGGGAACGCTGAGCTTTTTAGCTGTACCTCTGTAGTTAGTTATTGTTGCAGTGTTGTTTGCAACGGTATAAAAGAAATCATTATATATGAACAATTGCTTAGCCATATACAATTGTATAGCTGATATATCATTGACGGTTATACTGCCATCACCATTGAAATCAGCGTAATACAAAGTGAAATTAGCGAGGGTATGACCGGCTATATATATTTGTATAAGTGTTACATCGAAAATGTTAATATTACCGTCTTTATTTACATCGCCTTTTTGGTATGTAGCAGCTTGTCCAACTGTCGAACAAGTTGCTACTGCTATAACCACAAGAACAAAAGAAACTATTTTTTTAAACACGCTTATCCTCCTTATTCTGTTATACAAAAGTGTATTCATAAGTTGTAATTATAAAAAAACTTCTTAAATCAAAGTTTTTATTTTCTGTAATTATCAATTTTTTCGGAGTATTATTTTGCACTTCAATTGAGGTAATTGAACCATCTGTGATGCCTCCCCAAGTATCGACTTTAACATTGTTATATACTATATTGTCAGCTGTAGTGTATGTATATTCATTAGTATCAAAAAAGCAATCATCTTTTAGTGTATTATCTTTTATAATTTTGAATTCTGTTATTTCGATACTTTGAGTTGATGTCGATGATTCTGTAGAAATTGGTGGAATAAAACAACAAGGTATACATATAGTATATATTAAAACACAAATAACTTCACACTTAGTAACTAAGCCCTTTGCATATTGACTATAACAAATTTTTACATCGATAATCATCATAACAATCACAACTACAAATGCAACTAAACCCAACCAAATCATATATATTTTTCTCCTTCTTTTCTGTCAAAAGTAGAAAACAGATAATCATAGCTTACATCTAATATTCTCACAAGCCTTTTTATATTATCAATGCTCGGTTCGGATTTTGCTGTTTCCCACTTCGTATATGTTGTTCGGTCAATATGCAATTTTGCTCATATCTGTTTGAGTGTATCCGCAGCGTTTTCTTGCAAGCTTAAGGTTATAAGCAAACGACATATCCTTTTTTCTACTCCTTCAACATTTTTTGGTAGCAATATAATGTTGCACGACAATCAGCTAAACTATCGTGTGCTGTATCGTTTTCCCAGTCATAACCGTAATACTCTGCACACTTAGTTAGTTTCTGCCATTTATTGCAGCCATACTTATCACTCCATTCGCCGTATATGTCTGCAAAATCTTGCATAACATCTATGACAGTCGCCTTGCTGTTTTCAGCGCCGATTGCATTAGCAGAAAGAAATCTTAAATCAAAGTTTACATTATATCCAATAATGACTTTTGCAGATTCAATGATATGTACTAATGCAGGGTAAATCTCAGCAGAAGTAGGTGCTTTTTCAACCATTTTAGGAGTAATGTTATTGACTGCCATTGCTTCGTCCCACCTATTTGTGTTCACTGGCTTTAGATAGCTGTTGAACAATGTATTTCCATCGCCATCGATGATTGAAACTTGCAAAAGCTCGTCAGTTTCAGGATTAAGTCCGGTTGTTTCTGTATCAACAACTATGACTTCATTTTCTTTCACCAACGATAAGTATTCTAACTTATCAGGGAAGAAATATCTTATAAATTTCTCATACATATCTTTGTCATAGTTTAAAAACTTCAAAAATTCAACTGCTTCTTTCCAGTTAAACATCTTTTGCAGATTTTTCTTGCTCATTTTAATTGTCTTACGGATACCAAAATCAGTAATAAAGTCTGCAACAAAATTCTCTTTGTAATCGTAGAGTGCTATATTAACAGTCTTGGCAATACATACTGAATTATTGATTATTTTATTTCTCATTGCTTTTATCATATTAAAACTCCTTCTTTCAGTGGACGATTTGTCCAGTTTTTGTTTCTTTAGCTTATCAAACTCAGCCTTTAACTCTCTGCGTTTTGCCCGAGCGACACGCTTTTCTTTTTCTTCTGCACGGTAAGTAGCAAGCTCTTCATCAGTCATTTTGCGTACTTCCTCGTCCCATAGATATAGCTCTTGATTAGGACAATAAGCATTAACCCATAGATACTTACCGCATTTATCGTTAAGCTTAACATAATGCTTGAGCTTCCACTGCCTTTCGGTCAGCAAAAGTCTATCTTGCTTAACATTTATCCTTGTCCTAACGCTTGTTTTATAATCGTCCCAAATGCTCATATATACGCTCCTTTCAACTGCCCTCGTAAGCTAACTGTGAATCAATATCAATATCAATCATCACAGGTGCATTGTATAGACAGCTTATAGTGTATTTTCGTATGTTTTTGATTTGTTGTAATTTAAAAGCCTGCTTTAGCTTGCTAATCACATATGTTATGTGTGTATCATCAAGCAAGCTAAAGCGTTTGGCAACTCTTGCAGAAGAAATGCTTATGTTGTTGATATTAAACATATCGCCTGAATTTTGATTAATATACACATCAGCAATCAGACTAACGATAAAATCAAGATAATTTTCTTCTGTACCTTGAGAATACAAACTATCGTATGATATTTGTTCTTTAATATTTTCAACACATTGCGAATATTCCACTACTCCGTCACTCAATCCCTCAGAGATAGAAGATAGATTGTTCTGACTATTCTCAGTATGACTATTCTCAGTATTATTACATTCCGATTTTTGGAAGTCTTGACTTTCGATTTTCGGGGGTCTTGAACTGTCTTTTTCGGAGTTTAAGACTTCTGACTTTTGAAGGTCTTGACTTTCATTTTTTGGAAGTCTTGACTTCCTTTTTATCTGTTTCAGACTTTCACTTTTCGTAAGTCTTAAGTTGTCTTTTTTGGCATTCAAGACTTCCATTTTGCTTTTTTCAGACTTCTGATTTTCGGAGGTCTGAGCCTGAGATAATGGTTTTGCAAAATTCATAACATAAATCTTACAAGGATTGCCTTGCCCTTGTCGGATACGAATTATCAGTCCTATTTCATCAAGCTCGCTGAATATCTTAGTAGCCTTGCCTGTTCCAATGTTGAGCTTTTCTTTGGCTTCGTCTTGCGTGAAATACACATAGACTTTGCCGTCCTCATCAGTCCACTTATTTTTAGCTGATAGAGCCGTTCTGTCAAGCAAGAAACCATACAGCAGTTTAGCTTCAGACGAAATATATCTAAATTCATCATCAGTAAAAAGAACTTGTGGTACTCTGTAGAACAAGTATTGTTCACATTCGTTCCCTCTAAAAAAATCGAATTTCATACTGCACACTCTCTTTCGATTTTTTTAAACTCCTTATGATAAGTATTGATTTTTGCAGCTCCAATGTTTTCGATAAGACTTGCTACTTGCATAATGCTTGTGGCTGTTGCAGAATTGGTAAGCAAGATTGAAAATAACAATTTTGCTTCTGCTGAGTAATTTTTGTATTCAGCTGTCATTAATGATTTTGGTATATAAATATCCATTAGTGATCCTCTTTCATTATATCAGTGTAACTATCAATCACTGCTTTAGTAATTGTCTGACGGATTTTATTGTTAATCGGCACTATACTCTCTTGCCCGATTTTTTCAGCAACTTTAGTTGCCGGAAATTTCAAGTGATATTTGTCGGCAATCTTAATAAGCTGTATGTCATTGATGATAAAAGAATCATCAATGACAACAGAAACAATAGCTTTGATGTTAGAACCTTTGCGGTATCGTTTAATGCGGAGCTGTATATTACTAATCTTCATTTTCTACTCCAATCTTTATGATTTTGACAATATCATCTGTGGTATAATGTTCCCGAATATACTGTCTTACTATGCGTTCAAGGATTTTATGCTGCATAATATATGTTGTTTTATTAACCTTGATTGAAAACATATTGTGAGCTGCCCGAAAATTATACGATACCCTGCAGTCGTCAATTTTTACCCCGACAGCAGTGTAATAGCTTTCAATATAATTCTTTTTAAGGTAGTTATAACAATCATTTGCATCAAAAAATTCTCTGATGATGTAATAGTCAATTCTTGTAACATTAATTACTGCCTTTGCAATTATGCTTCTGTCAGATAAAGAAATATTTTCAGGAGCAATTACTTGAATGGTGTCAGCATCAGTTTGTCTTGTTTTTTCTACTGCTGGTGATACTGATAACTGTTCTGATGTCAGAGAACTTTCTGTATTCTCTTTCTTAACTCGTTCCTCAGCCTTTTCTTCTTTTGTATCTGAAACGGCAGATAAATTATCTGTTTCAGTATCAGAAAAATCATTTATCGGATTATTTACAATATAATTGTCATAATCAAAGTGCCAAAAGTAATATTCATAATTTGCAAAATCTTTTTTGAGAGCTTTTGCTATTTTTAAACTCACCTTACAGCTTGTATTGTTCAGCAGAAATTCAAAAAGCCTTGTTTGTTCATTCTCGCTTAAATACGAAAGCTCTACTGCAGCAAGCACCGGGATTTTCTCGTTATCCGTCATATCAAGCAACGGCTTGATTAAGTTATTAAGTCTTATATACCTGTAAATTTTCTTTTCGTCAGTATCGGTTTCCATTGACATCTGCTGACGGGTATAACCAAGTTTCTGCAATTCCTTGTAGCCGTAAGCAAGCTCAGAAGGAAGATAGTCATTATTTCTTGCAAGGTTAGTAGTGAGCTGAACCTTTTTATATGCAACCTTATCGGTTGCTAAATCGTTGCGAATGATACATTTTACAAACGGCAAGCCTGCTTCTTTGACAGCTAAAAACCTGTGTCTGCCGTCAACTATTTGATACTTATTATCAGTGAGAGGAATAACAATGCAAGGTGAAATTTGACCATCAGTCTTAATGCACTTTGCAAGAAAACTTATAGTATCATTATGTATTTTAAACTGTTGTTCATTGTCTATAGAGAGCTTGTCAGTTTCAATTTCTACAACAGTATTATCGTTGAGAATAGCTGTCGGGTTGCCTGAACCCGTAACATTGAAATTCAAACTGCTTGTTTGGATTGACATTTTTTTCATTGCTTAGCCCTCCATTCTCTCAATGATTTCATTGACAACTGACATATATTCTTGACCTAATGTATTCGTTTTAGCATTCGATTTAACACTACTCTGATGATAGCCAACAGCGTTTTTGGCAGCTGTCTTATAAGAAATAGTTGTATTAAACACTAAATCTTCATAAGACGCTTTGAGTGCATCATATACTTCTTTGCTGTGGGTTGTGCCTTTCTGATACATTGTACCTAAGATACCAAGTATATACTTCGATACATCAGTATCATTTTTTGTGTTGACGAGTTGCTGAAGAATGTCATTGACCTTGTTGTATGACATTATGTCGCACTGCACCGGGATAAGCAGCTTGTCTGCTGCTGCAATAGCGTTAGTTACAAGTAGGTCAGTTGCAGGAGAACAATCAATGAGTATGTAATCATATTCACTAAAGCTATCTGCAGATAACAGCTTTTTTAAAATATTTGTGCAATCGTTTTTGCCGGCGAGGTAGGAAGGAATACCGTCAAGGCTTGCACTCAATGCAGGTATATAATCAAAACCCTCAGAAGAAAAATGTCTGATACAAGCGTTGTAATCAATATACATTCCGCTGACTGAAAACATTATCATCTCTGCGATAGTAGGTTTGCCGTCAAACTCATAGTTGAGCCAAAACGATAGATTGGCTTGCTGGTCGAGGTCGATGAGCAATACCCTTTTGCCCTCTTTTGAAAGTCCTGCTGCTAAGTTAAGTGCAGTTGTTGTCTTGCCTACTCCACCTTTTTTGTTTACGATTGCGATTGTCTTTTTCATAAGTCTTACTCCTTTTCTGGACAAATTGTCCACTTTTTATAAAATAAAAAAGCCGACTACAATGTAATCGACTTTTGTTTACTAATTAAATATTTTCTATGTCTAAATCTGACTGAATATAATTGTCAAATTTGCTTATATTTAGTTTTCTAAATTGCTGGTCAAGATGTGTATATATTTTAAGAGTTATTTCTATGTTGCTATGTCCTAACAGCTCCGACGCTGTAAGCACATCAACTCCTGATATATACAGAAGCGTTGCATATGTATGTCTGAGCTGATGAGCACTAAATGTATTTATAATTCTTGGAATACCTGTTGGAGTATGCTTGTTTTCAGGTTTTATTCCTGCATCGGCACATTTTTTGCAATAGGCTGTGTAGTTTATTTCGTTCTGATAGGATTTCCATAAACTTCTCCATTGAGTTGGAGATTGGAGTTCTCCAGCTCTATTTGGCATCACAAGGTATGAATTTGATATATCCTTTTGTTTTTTTAACCAAGCTCCTAAATTAATAGGAATTGAAACATAACGGCACTTGCCATTTTTTGTACCTTCTGTTACAATATACTTATTACTCGAAATTCTTTGTGTTCTTTTATTGACAGAGAGCTTATAGTTGACTAAATCAATATCTCCCCATTCAAGAGCAAGCACTTCACCGGTTCGCAATCCCATAAACATCATTATTACAGCTGCAATTTTGGCTCGGTGTTCTGTATCAATTACGAGTTGCTGCTGTTCGGGAGTGATTGCACCAACTATTTTTGTCGGTGCATTTTTTGGAATGACTTTCTTTTTGTTTCTTGCTGGATTTTTGTAGATTAGCTCGTTTTCGATAGCGTAATCAAAAATTCGAGTAGCACAGTCAACTATATTTTTCAAGACTTTTTTGGAAGTTGGTTTTTTGGTGTTCGGGTTTTCTATATACAGCCGTCTTATTATTTCGTCAATATGAGCAGGCTTTACATCAGTCACTTTACATTCACCTATTCCATTATTAAGGTGATTGATGTAAGACTGTAAATTCTGTTGATAGGTATAAGTTTTACCCAAAGACGACACAGATAGCCATCGTTGTGATAGCTCTTTAAATGTAATTGATTTTTCCATTGTTTACCACTCTTTCATTTATTATACTAATATATTATAGATTTAAAGCAATGGAAAATAAAGAGGGAAATATGGAAACTATAAACTATATATCTCACACTCATAACCCGAAGGTCGTTGGTTCAAATCCGGCTCCCGCAACCACTAAGAAACGGCTTAACCGCTAAGGTTTTGCCGTTTTTCTTTTTATGTTCAATATTTGTTTTCTTACATATTTCCCCCAAATTTCCCTCCCTTGATGTTTATTTTTAGATTTATACTTTAAATGTAAAACCGTCTGAGTCATAAAAATGATTACTCAGACGGTTTTTTGTAAATATTTTATTAATTCAGATTGATGCAAGTCATAATTTCGTTAATAACAAAAGGACTGTATTCACGATAAATACTTGTTGAGCGAGCAGTGTATTTTTTATCACACTTTTCAATATCTAAATTCATTTGTATATCCAGCCATTTCACACCAAGAGTATCATTTTGTGTATCATTGTTTACATACTGTACAACATCAGAAAGCTCTCTTGTGACAATGCCCACATTCTTTATATGAAGATTACCTGCACCTATTGGCAGTGTTTTTATGTACACCAAATCTCCGAGTTTAACCTCCTTTAACATTTCATAAAACACTGGAGCTTCCTCTTTTTTGTATCCAAGATAGGCGATATTTCTATTGATAAAATCATCAGAAATATCAACATTTCCTCTAAGATTTGCTCCAATTCCCCAAATTTTCATTATAGCTTCTCTCCTTTTTATTGTTTTTTAACTGCGTGACCACGCATATTTATACATTGATACCGTACGATATTGTTTATTGTTATATACATAATATGAAGCTGAATAGTCGCCTGATAAAAGCTGTGCTATAATTTTGGGTTGAGAAAAACCTGCATATTCATAATCAGTATAGTCATTCTGATACCAATCATGATTGGTATATTCAAATAATAGGATTTGATCTTTCCTTACCTTATCAGGATATTTTGAAGTAACCCAACTGTCAGTATTTTTAAAAATAGCCGATGTTAGGGAAGAATCGTAAAAAGCATACTCGCCAATATATGTAGTTGCATTTGGAATTGTTATCTCCAATAAAGAAGTACATTTAGAAAAAGCATACTTTTGTATCGATTGCAAATTGTTTGGTAAAGTAATATTTGAAATTGAGATGCAATTATAAAAAGCATATTCACCAATGTTTGTAATACTGTCGGGCATGGTTATAGATTTAAGCGTAGACAATTCCATAAAACCTTTGTTTGCTATTTGTGTTACAGCCTTACCATTATATATTGATGGAATTTCTATACTATCAACTTTCTTTGCTCCATTACCTGCTGAAACGCTGTATGTATCATCTGCCAACAAGGTGAATTTTAATATTTCTTCATCCTCTTCGGGGACTCCTCCGCCAATACTTCCTAAATTATCACTTGTTCCGTCTGTATATGTGATAATCAATTCTCCGTTGACAAGTTCCGTTTTGGCTATACCTCTACCATCTTTACCATTCTTGCCGTCAGCACCTTTATCGCCTTTATCTCCCTTATCTCCTTTTTCGCCTTTGATATTTCCAAGATTACATACAGTATTATCAGTCAAAAGAATACTAAGATTTCCGTCTGATGAAAGAGTAACTGATTTAATACCTGTTCCGTCTTTACCGTTAGTACCATTTGAACCGTTCACACCAACAACAACACCAAGATTTTCCGTATTACCGTTTGTGTATGTAAGTATCAGCTCACCATTTGAATTTATTTCAGATTTAGTTATTCCGATTCCATCAGTACCTTTGATATTACCAAGATTAAGAATTGTTCCGTTTGAGAGTTCAACACTTAAAGCTCCCTCCGAAGATACAACTACATTAGCAATACTTGTGCCATCTTTTCCATCAGTACCGTTTCTGCCGTCTACACCATCTGTACCTTTAACAATTCCAAGGTTGGTTGACTGACCATTTGTATATGTAAGTATTAACTCGCCATTTGTGTTTATTTCAGATTTTGTAATACCGAGTCCATCAGCACCTTTGATGTTACCTAATTCAAGGTTCACACCGCTCGTAAGTTCAACTGTAAGAATTCCTGTATCAGATATTAAAACATTCGATATTCCTACACCATCCTTGCCATCAATACCATTTTTTCCATTTTCGCCATCCTGACCGTCTTTTCCATCAATTCCATTTGTGCCATCCTTGCCTACTACACAACCAAGATTAATACTTGATAAATCAGAAAAAGTAAGTTCAAGCTCACCTGACGTATTAATTGTTACATCTGAGATACCTATACCATCTTTTCCGTCAACACCATTTGTACCGTTAATTCCATCTTTACCGTCTACACCATCTGTACCATTGATACCATCTTTGCCGTTAATTCCGTCCTTACCGTTTTGACCTACAACAACACCAAGGTTGATGAAAGTGTTATCCGAATAAGTAATTACCAGTTCACCTTTTGAATTTATTTCGGATTTTGCTACACCTATACCATCTTTACCGTCAACACCATCTTTTCCGTTTGTACCATCCTTACCATCAATACCATTTGTGCCGTTGACGCCATCTTTTCCATCAGTACCGTTCTTACCGTCTGTTCCGTCCTTGCCTACTACAGTTCCAAGATTAACAGTTGTACCGTCAGTATAAGTTAAAACGAGTTCACCGTTATCATTGATTGAGGTGTCTTTAACTCCGTTTCCGTCTTTACCGTCAATACCGTTTGTACCATTGACACCATCTTTTCCATCAGTACCATTCTTACCGTCTGTTCCATCCTTGCCTACTACAGTTCCAAGATTAACAGTTGTACCGTCAGTATAAGTTAAAACGAGTTCACCGTTATCATTGATTGAGGTGTCTTTAACTCCGTTTCCGTCTTTACCGTCAACACCGTTTGTACCATCTTTACCATCAATACCATTTGTGCCGTTGACGCCGTCTTTTCCATCAGTACCGTTCTTACCGTCTGTTCCATCTTTTCCGACTACAACACCTAATGTTTTTGATGTTCCGTCAGTATATTTGATTACAAGTTGACCGTTGTTATCAATTGAAGTCTCAGCTACTCCAATACCGTCTTGACCGTCTGTACCATTTAAACCGTCAGAGCCTTTAATATTTCCAAGATTAAGTTCAGTGTTATTTGTAAGAACTATGCAAAGTTCATTCGAGGAATTTATCGCAATGCTCTCTATACCAACTCCGTCTTCACCGTTAAGACCATTTTCTCCATTCGTTCCATTAACACCGTCTTTACCATCAATTCCGTTTTTACCGTCAACTCCATCTCTGCCATCTTTTCCGTCCTTACCGTTTGTACCGACAATTACACCGAGATTTTCAACAAAGTTATTTGAATATGTAAGAACAAGTTCGCCCTTAAGATCTATTTCAGATTTTGCAATACTTATTCCATCTTTTCCATCAAGACCATTTGTACCATCTTTACCATTAGTTCCGTTTATGCCATCTTTGCCGTTCTGACCGTCTTTACCATCTGTTCCATTCCTGCCGTCAATACCATCCTTACCGTTCGCACCTATTACATTTCCAAGATTTGAACGTTGTCCGTTTGAGTATGCTATAACAAGTTGACCATCAGAATTTATTTCGGCACTTGAAACACTTATGCCATCTTTTCCGTCAAGACCATTTGTTCCGTCTTTACCGTCAGAACCATCTTTACCGTTTTGACCATCCGAACCTACAACTATACCGAGATTCTCTATCCTATTATCGGAATATGTTAATACAAGTTCGCCAAGAGAATTAATTTCGGATTTTGCTACACTAATACCGTTGCTTCCGTTTTTACCATCTATACCATTTTTACCGTCAATACCATCTTTTCCGTTTGCACCTATTACATTTCCAAGATTTGAACGCTGTCCGTTTGAATATGTCAATACAAGCTCACCATCTGAATTGATTTCTGAGTTTGTTACACTAACACCGTCTTTACCATTCATTCCTGTTACTTTGTCAAGATTTACAGTTTTACCATCTGAAAAAGCAATAACAAGTTGACCGTCAGAATTTATACTTGCATTAGAAATTCCTATACCATCAGCACCATTTTTACCGTCAGTGCCATTTATACAATTCTTGCCATCAACACCGTTTATACCATCTCTACCATTAGTTCCATTTAAGCCATCATTTCCGTTCTGACCGTTTGTACCGTTCTTTCCGTCTATTCCATTTTTACCATCCGTACCATTTTTACCATTAGAACCATTCATACCATCTTTACCGACAGCTTTTCCGAGATTGATTTCTGAATCATCTGACAATACTATAAGCAAATCGCCATTTGAAGAAAACTTTGCCGTTTTAACACTAACAACCTCATTGGATGAAGCTTTTAATGATTCTATCCATTCTTTTTCTGTTCCTTTGTAACCATTATCAACTGCAATTTCATAAGCAGATTTACCTGAAAGTGATGTGAGCCAATCCTGAACAGTACCGTCATATCCGTATTTCACCGCAAGTTCATATGCTGAAAGTCCGTTTTCCACTTTTTGATTACCGTTATAAACCGTAATTCCAAGCATGCCTATCAAAAGTAGCAAAACAAGAACTACACATAATATTTTGTAGAACCTACCGAATTTTTTCTCTGATTTTTGAATATTAACCGCATTTTGTTCCATAGTATTACCTCCAATAAAACTAAATAATGCCTTTGCTTTATTTTACAACTGCATTCTAGTTTTGTCAACGAGTTTCTAGTATTTTTAACCATTATTTCATATCTTCATTTAAAATAATTATGGGTGATTACTATGAATTTCAGCGAAAAATTACGTTTGCTTATAGATGAAGAAAATATTACGCAAAAGCAATTTGCAAATGACCTCAATATTGCACCGTCAACAATAGGCGGATATGTTCAAGGTGTAAGTGAACCTGACTTTGAAACTTTAAAAAGAATAGCATTATATTTTAATGTATCCGCCGATTATCTTTTGAATATTCCCGAGAACAAAACCAATAATCTTGCAGAAGAAGAATTACTGCGTGTATTCCGTTCAATGACAAATGAACAACAACAGCTGTACATTGAACAAGGAAAAGTCTTTGTCCGAGCTAACAATCAACTAAAATCAAAAAACAAAGCAAAATCATCATAATTGATTTTGATAAAAACAGATAATAAAAACTGCCCTTATCTATTATAAAATAAGGGCAGTTTTTTGTCTTGTGCCAACAGCACACTACTCATAAAGTAAAGTTAATATTATTTTTCTCTTAAACGTTCTATAAATGTTTATAATACCCAAGCAAAAAAGGGTTCGCAAAAGTTATAAACAAGCGTCTGTGAGCTTTATAGAGGCTTATAGCATGGTTACAGCCGTTTATTTATATTTTTAAAAGTTTTACAATATATAAAACTTAACCTATTGCCAAAATATCGTTTAATATTTCCGCTGCTTGAGTATCTTTTGATTTTAGAGCATGGGTATAAATATTTAAAGTAGTGGAAGTATTAGAATGACCTAACCTACCAGAAACAGTCCTAATATCTGTACCTTCTGCTATCATCAAAGTTGCATTGGTGTGTCGCAATGAATGTAATGTTACTTGTCTTAGATTATGTCTTTTTAAAAACAACTTAAACCATTTGGTAAGTGAATCCGGATACATAGGTAATCCATTCCATTGAGTGAATAATCTATCAGTATCGTTCCATTCACTACCAATCTTTAATCGTTGTTCCGATTGCCATGCCTGATAGATTTTTAATCGGTTTAACATATCATTACTAATTTTCATCGTTCTTTTGCTTGATTTAGTTTTAGGTTCTTTTGTAATCAATTGCTTGTTACCTATATATTGCGAAGTCCTTACAATATGAAGATAACCATTTTTAAAATCTATATCTTTCCATTCCAGTCCAAATAATTCGCCCCTACGCATTCCAGTATACACCAAAAGTAAAATCATTGTTCTATATGTTATTGATTCCCCATTTAATGCTTTTAACATTTCTTTTGTTTCATTCTCATCAAGGAACTCAATATCCCTGGCAGGAACTTTGGGCGGATCTGCTCGCTTTGCTACATTATCATTTATATAATTCCATTTAACTGCAGTAGATAGTAATTTAGATATAACTCTATGGTGTTCCACTATTGTTTTTGGAGACAATCTTCCGTTAGCAATAATATTTCCTTTTTCATCTCTTTTTGCTTTCATATTAACTCCGTCTTCAGCTAAATTTCTATAGAATGCATTTAAATGTAAAGGTTGTAAGTCTTTTAATTTAATATGACCGATAGCCTTATTAATTCTTTTCAAGTATTCACAATACCTGGATAAAGTTTTTGGTGCTAAGTTTTGTTCACCGTAATCTTTTATCCAAATTTTTGAATAAGGTTCAAATTTAATATTGCTGTTAGCACAATTACCACTTTTAACCTCTTCCTCAAACAACATTTTTTGTCGTTCTACCTCCTTTTCCAACTGTTTTGGTGTGTAATTTTTATCAGGTACCCATGTCTTGTATTTTACAATCTTCTTACCATTCATATCACAACCCATAGAAACTCTAATTTCATATCCTCTGCCTTTTCTTCTTGCACTTGCCATAACTGTACTCCTTTTTCTTTGCTTTTGATAATTCTTTTTAAGAATTATCCTCCAAACTTAATTATTGCTCAAAATTTATAAAAAAGCAAAAACTTTTTGTAAAAAAACTGATTGTTTTTAAATAATATGTAAGAGAGTGGTTTTCAACACTCTCTAATAAAAATTTTTTAATGGCATCTGCGGCTGACTATCTTTTATCGCCAAAGCTTAGATAATCAAGAAGAGAATCATAGTTTATTAGCAATTTTCTCCCTAACCTAACAGTTGGAACTACTCCGGATTTTACAATAGTACGCAATGCATATATTGTAATATCAGTTTCCGGATCTTCTTTTTTCAACTGTTCAAATGCGTCTTTTATTAAGCGCATTCTCGGCACTTACAACCCTCCTAAGTCTTTTTATCGCTTCATTCAGAAATGACATATCGTCATATGTTATAATGTAATCGCAGTTTGGATTACATTCTGCATAGTTAAGTATTTCATTGATGTAGTCAATGATACTCAATATATCGCTTTCTGAATTTGAAACTGTATTACTTTTAATATCTATCATAATATACTACCTCCTAAATTTTTAATTCAGGTAAATATAGGGATTCATATATTAGGAATGATTTTCTCGTTCTTCCAGCTCTTTAAATAAATTTAAATTATACTCATTTAAACTAATAACAAAATTAATATACGAATCACAAAATGACAACTTGTATTTCTCGCCAATTTTCAATTCTTCGTATGAAACAATGTTTTCTTTTACATATAATGTCAGAGTCCCAATTCCACATATATCATCTGAATCATAACTAAAATAACAAATTGTTTCTTTAAATTTTTCTGAATAGTTAAACTGTTCTCCATCTCTTTTTTCAGTAATTGTTTTTAAACATATGCGTTGCTTTTTTCCAAGCAAAGTATATTCATCATTTCTATTAATCATATATTTCTCCTTCTGTATTCTTTATAACATTAACTTTTGCAGTCACGGACTTTCATCATTATTAGAAAGCTAAAAAATGCTTACACAAAGTTTTTCAATGTCAGTTAAAAAATATTTCACCTTTTTCTTTTTAGAAAATTATTTTTTCGCAGATTGTAAAATGAAGATGAAAGAATAAAAAAAGAAT
>ULTZ01011921.1_pt1 | contig 23399 bp, 17 predicted proteins | sample 1957981 | NCBI WGS metagenome assembly ULTZ01 (sample SAMEA4835745, study PRJEB28245) | human gut metagenome | biome: gut microbiome; material: fecal sample | place: Denmark | collected 2008
CGACGTTCAGCCGACTGTCGCCGACACGGACGAGAAGCCGCAGGAGTCAGCTGAACAGCCGGTTGAGGAGCGGAAAGAGGTCGCAGCTCCCCGCAAGAACAAGAATACCTATACGTATGATTTCAGCTCCTCCACTCCCCGCCGGTCGACAGGCGGACGCTCCTCCGGACGTCGCTGGGAAGTAGGCATGAACGTGGGGAACGGCTCTTTCGGCTCCGAGTCGCAAGGAGCAGGCTACAGGCTGTTGTCCCAGGAGGAACGGGAGTTGATGCCTGTCGGCAACTACTTGTCGAACAGCCCTTACAGCCAGTTGCTCTCAGCCAACCTGGACAATCAGGTCGAGTCGCATACCAAGCACAAGATGCCCGTCACGTTCGGCATCTCCGTGCGTTTCCACCTGAACGACCGTTGGGCGCTGGAGAGCGGTTTGACATACACCAAACTCGCTTCCGAGCTTTGGGCGGGTGCCGAGAACGATTATTATGAGAGCAACCAGAAGTTGCACTACGTAGGCATCCCCGTGAAAGCCAGCTACAGGCTGTGGGAGAACGAGCGTTTCTCCCTCTATGCCTCGGCAGGCGGAGCGGTCGAGAAATGTGTGTCGGGAGAAGTCAGCACCACCTACACCCTCAACGGCGTGGTAGAGAATCATGAAACAAACGACCTGAAGGTCAAGGAACTCCAATGGTCGGTAGCTGCTGCCGTAGGAGCACAGGTGAAGCTGACCCGTCACCTGGGACTGTACATCGAGCCAGGCGTGAACTACTATTTCAAAGACGGCAGTGCCGTGGAGACCATCCGGAAGGAACATCCGCTGAACTTCAACCTGCAGACCGGACTGCGCCTTTCCTATTAACTTTCTGTTTTTTGTAAAAGAGCGTCACAGCATGCTCCCGTACGCATCGGAACGTCTGTCTGAAGGTGTTCCGATGGGAATCTCATGTTGTTGATTCTCAAAGAAGAAGTGGTCCCAACAGGTTCCCTGCTTTTGGGACTCCGAGTTCCACGGCTTGGGACTTCGAGTTCCACGGCTTGGGACTTCGAGTTCCACAGCCTGGGACTGCTGGTTCCACGGCGTGGAGCTGTGATTCCCACGGCGTGGAACTGTGATGGCTCTTCCTGAAGGCGGTCAGACTGCCTTCAGCTATCGGGTAGAAGAGACTCCTCAAGTGCCCGACGGGAGCCAGCCGGTGTCAGTTTGTCCGTTGAAATACCTGTTGACAAGCATTCGTATGAGAATATAATGGCTATATTTGCAGAAAAACTGTGAATCTATGGCTACTTGTATGATTGCCCCTTCGCTCTTGTCTGCCAACTTTGCCAATTTGCAGGCAGACCTGGAGATGATAAACAACAGTGAGGCAGACTGGCTCCATCTGGATGTGATGGACGGTGTGTTCGTGCCCAACATCTCTTTCGGCTTCCCGGTGCTGAAGCATGTCGCCCGGCTGTGTAAGAAGCCGCTTGACGTCCATCTGATGATCGTGAACCCCGAGAAGTTCATTCCCGAGGTGAAGGCACTCGGTGCCTACATGATGAATGTGCACTATGAGGCATGCGTGCATCTGCACCGTGTCGTCCAGCAAATCAAGGAGACGGGCATGAAAGCCGGTGTGACGCTCAATCCTGCCACCCCGGTTGCCGTCTTGGAAGATATCATCGGCGAGGTCGACATGGTGTTGCTCATGAGTGTCAATCCGGGGTTCGGCGGACAGAAGTTCATCGAGAACACGCTGAAGAAGGTGCGTGACCTGCGCGCCCTGATGGAGCGGACGGGAGCATCCCCCCTGATTGAAGTCGATGGCGGAGTGAACCTGGACACCGGCAGGCGTCTGGTGGAGGCGGGAGCGGATATGCTGGTCGCCGGAAATGCCGTCTTCGGTGCGCCCGACCCGGCGGACATGATTCATCGTTTGCGCAACAGCTGAGGTGCAGGCTGTTGAGAGTTGGCTGACGAAATATCCTTTCGTACGATTCGATATTCCTTTTATTGCCGGTATTGCAGCGGTCAATGCCGGACTGGAGATACATGAGGGGACACTCCTTGCCTTGTCGGCAGGGTGTGTCCTTTCTTTATGCCTTTTGCGGTTCTTGAGAGGCAGTTATACTGCCTACCGTTTCCGGTGGCTGTTCGGTGCGGTCTTGATTTTGCTGATTTTCTGCGGAGGCGCGTGGCGCATGACCTGCCGGGTGCAGGAGGCGTCCGTGAAATGGACGGACGGGAAGGAGGTCTGGCACGGATGGGTGGCAGGCATCCCGGAGGAGAAGAAGAAAAGCAGGCTTGTCCCGATGGCGATTGGCGACAGGAACGTGCTGCTCTATGTGCCCAAGGACTCCCTTTCCGCACAGGTTGCCTGTGGGGATGAGCTGTGGTTTTACGCCCGTATCCGTCCGCCTCAGAACCGGGAAGGCAGCACGTTCGACTATGCCGCCTACCTGAAGCGTCAGGGTGTCAGCGGCACAGCCTATGCCGGCAAGGACCAGTGGAAGAGGGGCGACCGCCACCGGACGCCCGGATGGAAGCAGTGGGCGTTGCAACGCCGTGACGAGCTGGTTGATACCTACCGCTCCTGCGGATTCACGGGGGATGGACTGGCTGTCGTCTCGGCACTGACGCTGGGGGACAAGCGTTCCCTCGACCCGGAATTGCGAGCCCGCTATTCCCGTGCCGGAGCCAGCCACATCCTGGCACTCTCGGGGTTGCACCTGAACATCATCATGATGGTGGTCAGTCACCTGCTGCTCGTCCGCGACAAGCGTTATCACTGGACGCGGGGACTGATTCTGATAGCCCTTTTGTGGGCATTTGCCTTCCTCACCGGACTCTCCGGTTCGGTGGTCCGTTCGGCTGTGATGTTCACGGTCTTCATTTTGGGCCGATGCCTGAGACGTCGCTCACCCACGCTCAACTCACTGGCGTTTGCCGCCTGTGTCATGCTGCTCTACGAACCTTATTATTTGTTGGACGTCGGCTTCCAGCTGTCGTTTGCCGCGGTGGCAGGCATTGCGCTCTTCATGCCCGTCTTCTTTCCACGGATGGAGGAGCACCGACGGCTGGGGCTTCACTCGGTCGGTCAGCTGGTCGGCGTGTCGCTGGCGGCGCAGCTGGGAGTCGCTCCGCTGGTCGCTTACCATTTCGGGAACTTTTCCGTCTATTTCCTGCTGACGAACCTGCTGGTCATCCCCCTGACGATGATTATATTGTGCTTGTCCCTGCTGTGGTGGGTGCTGTATGGCTTCAGCATCCCGCTTCAGTGGGTGGACAGCCTCCTGCAGGGGATGCTGTGGGCACTGAATGCGGCCGTCTCGTGGGTCAGCCGGTTGTCCGGTGCATCCGTCGACGTGAGCTTCAACGGTTATGACCTGGCTTATTATTACGTCCTGCTGCTCGGACTCCTGGCCTGTTACCACTTCCGCTCATGGCGCACCGTGTACAGGCTGTTGGGATGCCTCTGTGCCTGCCTGGCTGCGGAACTGATTTTCGCCTGGTGGTGAAGATTCCGGGAGACAGTTCCCTGTCATGAAGAAAATTAAAGTACCTTTGCAGGCTATAATCAAAGAATGAAACATACGACTATGCTGACCAAAGTTATTCCGCAAGCCAAGATAGACCATCTGAAGAAGTGGTTGGACCGTGCAGAGAAGATTGTGATCGTGGCGCACGTCGCCCCCGACGGCGATGCCATCGGTTCTTCCCTCGGACTGTATCATTACCTGGAGGAACAGGGCAAGACGGTGAATGTCATCGTGCCCAACGCCTTCCCGGATTTCCTGCGTTGGATGCCCGGCTCCAAGGATATCTTGCGTTATGATAAATACAAGGAGTTTGCCGACGAACTGATTGCCGGCGCCGATGTGTTGTTCTGCCTGGACTTTAACGCCTTGAAGCGGCTGGACAAAATGGCGGATGCCGTGGCTGCCTCGCCGGCACGCAAAGCGATGATTGACCACCATCCCTATCCGGAGGAGTTCTGCCGCATCACGATTTCCCATCCCGAGATTGCCTCCACGTCGGAACTCATCTTCCGCCTGATTTGCCGGCTGGGTGATTTTGAAGAGATGAGCAAGGAGAGTGCCGAGTGCATCTACACGGGCATGATGACCGACACGGGAGGCTTCACCTACAACTCCAACAACCGCGAGATTTACTTCATCATCAGCGAACTGATAGCCAAGGGAATTGACAAGGACGCCATCTATCGAAAGGTGTTCAACACCTATTCGGAGAGCCGTCTGCGCCTCATGGGTTTCATCCTGTATGAGAAGATGGTGGTCTATCCCGAGTTCTGTTCGGCGCTGATTACCCTGACCAATGCCGAGCAGCAACGCTTCAACTATGTGAAAGGCGATTCGGAAGGATTTGTCAACATCCCCCTGTCCGTGAAGAACATCCGCTTCTCGGCTTTCCTGCGTGAAGACCGGGATGCCGGCATGATCAAAATCTCCCTCCGTTCGGTCGGCGATTTCCCCTGTAACAAGATTGCGTCTGAATATTTCAATGGCGGTGGACACCTGAATGCGTCGGGAGGAGAGTTCTATGGCAGCATGAGCGAAGCCGTTGATTTATTCAAGCGTGCCCTGGTGAAATACCAGGATGAGCTGATAAAAAAATAGTTATAGAAGTATAATAGTCATAGAAAAGAAAGACGGTCAATATCCTGTTTTATTACTTTTGCGACATTAATGTAGAAACGAATCTGGATGAAAAAGTTAAGTTACCTGCTGCTTGCCTTCTTCGCGTTGGGACTGGTGTTCCAGGCCTGTGATGACACGGAGACGTATGCTGAAAAGAAGGAAAAGGAACGCAGATGGATTAGTAATTACATCTCTGCCAACAATATCAAGGTCATCAGTGAGAATGAATTTTATGCCAACGACACCACGACGGACGTGTCGCGGAACGAGTATGTCTATTTCGACGACAGCGGTGTCTACATGCAGATTCTCAAGCGCGGTGACGGCGAACTGATGCGCAACGGCGAACGTGCCGAGTTCCTCCTGCGTTTTGTGGAAGTGCTGGTGGAGACAGGCGACACGATGTCGACCTCGAACCTCATCGGTACGAACTCCTATGACGTGATGATGTGTTCCAAGAGCAGCGGCGAGTTTACTGCCTCGTTCACCGAAGGCAACATGGCTTCCAACTACGGACAGTCCGTTCCGACAGGATGGCTCGTCCCGTTGAACTACATCAAGCCCGCCGTCCAATTGCCCAACGAAGACCTGGCACGTGTGAGAGTGATTGTTCCCCACAGTGCCGGACATCAGACGGCTTCGTCTTATGTGGCTCCCTACTATTATGAAATCACTTACCAGAAGAAACGATGACACTCATTAAATCCATATCAGGCATACGGGGTACGATAGGCGGACAAGCCGGTGACGGGCTGAATCCGTTGGACATCGTGAAGTTTACGGCTGCGTATGCCACCCTGGTCCGTCGGACCCATGCGACAGAAAGCAACAAGATTGTGGTAGGCAGGGATGCACGCATCTCCGGTGAAATGGTGCGGAGTGTGGTGTGCGGCACCCTGATGGGAATGGGATTTGACGTGGTCGACATCGGACTGGCTTCAACCCCCACGACCGAACTGGCTGTGACCATGGAAGGTGCCTGTGGCGGAATCATTCTGACGGCCAGCCACAATCCCCGTCAGTGGAATGCCCTGAAGCTGCTGAACGAATACGGGGAGTTCCTCAATGCTGCCGAAGGCAATGAGGTGCTCCGCATCGCCGAGGCGGAAGACTTTACCTTCGCCGACGTCGATTCGCTGGGCAGCTATCGCACGGACTTCACTTATGACCAGAAGCACATCGACCGTGTTCTATCGCTGAAGCTGGTGGATGTGGATGCCATACGTCGCGCCCGCTTCCGTGTGGCACTCGATACGGTCAACTCGGTGGGTGGCATCATCCTGCCCAAGCTGTTGGCTGCGCTGGGTGTAGAGACCGTGAAGACCCTCTATGGCGAACCGACCGGCGATTTCCAGCATAATCCCGAGCCGTTGGAGAAGAACCTGGGCGACATCATGTCCCTGATGCGTGAAGGCAGCTACGACGTGGCATTTGTGGTTGACCCTGACGTGGACCGTCTTGCCATGATTTGTGAGAACGGAGAGATGTTCGGCGAAGAGTACACGTTGGTCTCTGTGGCGGATTACGTGCTCAAGCACACTCCGGGCAATACGGTGTCAAATCTCAGTTCGACACGTGCCCTGCGCGATGTGACCCGTTCCTACGGACAGCACTACTATGCCGCGGCAGTAGGAGAGGTGAACGTCGTGACCAAGATGAAAGAGGTGAATGCCGTCATCGGAGGCGAAGGCAATGGCGGGGTGATTTATCCCGAATGTCACTACGGCCGGGATGCACTGGTAGGCATCGCCCTCTTCCTGAGCCACCTGGCACATGAAGGGAAAAAGATGAGCGAGCTGCGTGCCTCCTATCCTCCGTACTTCATCGCCAAGAACCGTATTGACCTGACTCCCGGCACCCCTGTGGATGCCATCCTGGAGAAAGTGAAAGAGTTGTATCATAACGAAGAAATCAACGATATCGACGGGGTGAAGATTGACTTCCCCGACAAGTGGGTACACCTGCGCAAGAGCAATACCGAGCCCATCATCCGTGTCTACTCCGAAGCTGCGACTCCTGAAGCCGCCGACGAGATAGGGCGCAAGGTGATGGATGTCGTTTATTCGTTGACCAAATAGAATAAGGAAGGAGGCAGGCAGACGAGCGTGCATCCAACGACAAGGGGCCATGAAAAAGAAAAGATACTTCGCATGGATACTGTTTTCAGTATGTCTGGTCATGCTGGTGGCGGCGGTCTTCCCGCATCATCACCACGATGACCTGACACTCTGCATGCACTATGACCTGCAGACGTGTTGTGACGCGGAGTGCCCCGACAGTCCCCACCATCACGGAGGCCGTGATTGCGGAAATGCCTGTGTCACCTCGTTCTGCTGTGACGCCCCTCATCCTTCCCATCTGATTTCCCCTCTCTTTTATTTTATCGTAGACCTGGGTATCCGGGCTGACGCGTACAGGCTTTCCTTGCCGGAACGTGTCGTCGACGGGGATACCTGTGTCTATGTCGAACGCCTCCATCCATTGGACGTGCAAGCCGTCGGCGGATGGCGTGCTCCTCCCTGCGTGTAAACTTGTTGGAAGACGACAGGCTCTATCCGTTGCCTGCGGTTTATCATTTGCAACGGGGTTGCAACGGAACAGGTCTATCTTTGCCGTTGTGATGCCCGGGATTATCATACAAACATTTTTACACGCACTAATCTTATGAAGAAACTATATCTGTCGCTTGCGGCTTTTGCAGGCGCATTGCTTGTTTCGCTGTCGTCCTGCGGCAGCGGAACCGCCCATGACGGGCATGAACATGAACACGAACACATACACGATGCCGAAACCGAAGCACATGCCCACGAGGTGGAAGAGGAGCATGACCATGCCCATGAGGCGGCTGAGCCTCATGCTCATGGAGAAGGTGAAGCACACGGCGATGAAATCATTCTGACACCCGAGAAGGCAAAGGCTGCCGGCATCGTGGTGCGTCCTGCTGAAGTCGGGACGTTCCGTCAGGTAATCCGCACAAGTGGAGAGGTCCTGGCAGCCCAGGGCGACGAAGCGACCGTCGTGGCAACAACGGCCGGAACGGTCTCGTTCCCTGTTCCCATGGTGGAAGGCAAGAGTGTGGGCAAGGGAGCCTCTCTGCTGGTGGTCTCCGCCCGTCACTTTGCGGAAGGCGAACCTGCCGAACGTGCCCGCATCGCTTATGAGGCCGCCAAAGATGAATACGACCGTGCTTCCAAACTGGTGGAGAGCGGCATCGTGTCACGCAAGGAGTTTGCTGCCATCAAGGAGACTTACGAGAATGCCCGGTTGGGATATGAAGCCCTTTTGTCGGGTGCCGGCAAGGCGGGACAGCGTGTCCAGGCTCCCATCAGCGGTTATGTGAAGTCCTGCCTGGTCAAGGAGGGGGACTACGTGACCGTGGGACAGCCTCTGATGACCCTCACGCAGAACCGCCGTCTGTTCCTCCGTGCCGAGGTGTCGGAACGGTATTACAAGTATCTTCCCGGCGTGGTGTCTGCCAACTTCAAGACACCGTACGACGACCGCGTCTATGCCCTCGACGAGCTGCGCGGACGGGTCCTGTCGTTCGGCAAGTCGACGGACACCACCCAGTTCTACCTGCCGGTCACATTTGAATTTGACAACCGGGGCGACGTCATTCCCGGTTCGTTTGTCGAGATTTACCTCCTGTCCGGAGAGATGGAGAATGTCATCGCGCTGCCCAAGAGTGCCATCACCGAGGAGCAGGGCATCCATTTCGTCTACCTGCAGGTGGATGCCGAAGGCTATAAGAAGCAGGAGGTGAAGTTGGGAGCTGACAACGGACGCGAGGTACAGATTCTCTCCGGTGTGAAGCCCGGCGATAAGGTTGTCGTCGAGGGCGCTTATCATGTGAAGCTCGCTTCGGCAAGCAATGCCATTCCTGCCCATACGCACGAACATTAATCGGAGGAACTGCGTATGCTGAACAAGATTATACATTTCTCACTCAACAACCGCATCCTTATCCTGGTTGCTTCCGTGTTGTTGATGGTGGGCGGTGCCTATACATCGTTCCACACCGAAGTGGATGTGTTCCCCGACCTCAATGCGCCCACGGTGGTGGTCATGATCGAAGCTAACGGTATGGCAGCCGAGGAAGTGGAGCAACTCGTGACTTTCCCCGTAGAGACCGCAGTCAACGGGGCGACCAATGTACGTCGCGTGCGTTCGTCGTCCACCAACGGCTTCTCTGTCGTCTGGGTGGAGTTTGACTGGGGAACGGACATCTACCTGGCTCGCCAGATTGTGTCGGAGAAGTTGGCCATCGTCAGCGAGGAGCTGCCCGACAATGTGGGCAACCCGACACTCGGACCGCAGTCGTCCATCCTGGGCGAGCTGATGATTATCGGACTGACAGCCGACAGCACCTCGATGCTCGACCTGCGTACGCTGGCCGACTGGACCATCCGTCCACGCCTGCTCTCCATGGGCGGTGTGGCACAGGTTGCCGTGTTGGGCGGCGACATCAAGGAGTACCAGATCCGGCTGGACCCGGCACGCATGAAACACTACGGCGTTACCCTGCCTGAGGTGATGGCTGCTACGCGCGACATGAATCAGAATGCCAATGGAGGAGTCATCTATGAATACGGGAACGAATACATCGTGCGCGGTGCCTTGTCGTCTACGGATGTGGACGAGCTGTCGCGTGCCGTCGTCAAGCGGGTAGGCGATATGCCTGTCACCCTGGGCGATGTAGCCCATGTCGATGTCGGGGCACAACAGCCCAAGCTGGGATGCGCCTCTGTCGAGGGCAAACCTGCCGTGCTCATTACCGTCACCAAACAGCCCAACACCGGTACGCTCGACCTGACCGAAAAGATTGATGCCTCGCTTGCGGACCTGCAGAAGAACCTGCCTGCCGACGTGAAGGTGTCGACCGACATCTTCCGCCAGTCACACTTCATCGAGAGTTCCATTGGCAATGTGCGCCGCTCGCTCTACGAAGGTGCCATCTTCGTGGTGGTGATTCTGTTCCTCTTCCTTGCCAATGTGCGTACGACCCTGATTTCACTGGTCACCCTGCCGCTCTCGCTGGTAGTCTCTGTGCTGGTGCTTCACTGGATGGGCATGACCATCAACACCATGTCGCTCGGCGGTATGGCGATTGCCATCGGTTCGCTGGTCGATGATGCCATTGTCGACGTGGAGAATGTCTGGAAACGTCTGCGCGAGAATAAGATGAAACCTCTGGCGGAACGTCAGTCGGTAATGGACGTCGTGTTCCACGCCTCGAAGGAGGTACGTATGCCGATTCTCAACTCTACCCTGATTATCATCGTCAGCTTCGTTCCCCTGTTCTTCCTCTCCGGTATGGAAGGTCGCATGCTGGTTCCGCTGGGCATCGCCTTTATTGTGGCGTTGGTCGCTTCGACCGTGGTGGCACTGACGCTGACCCCGGTGCTGTGCAGCTATTTGCTCGGACGCGAGAAGGGGGAGGGACTGCCTAAGGAAAGTTTTGTTTCCGTGTGGTTGCGCAAGTATTATGCCGTCGCACTTGAGTGGGCATTGCGCCACAGCAAGGCGGTCCTGGGTACGACCATAGCCGTGTTCCTCGTAGCCTTGGGCTTCTTCTTTACCTTGGGGCACAGCTTCCTGCCATCCTTCAACGAAGGCTCGTTCACTATCAATGTCAGCTCGCTGCCGGGCATATCGCTCGAAGAAAGCGATAAGATCGGACGGCAGGCAGAGGAGTTGCTGCTCTCTATCCCCGAGATAAAGACCGTCGGACGTAAGACCGGTCGTGCCGAACTGGACGAACATGCTCTCGGTGTGAATGTGTCCGAAATCGAAGCCCCCTTCGAACTGGGTGACCGTTCGCGTGAAGAGGTGCTCGAGGAGGTACGTCAGAAGTTGAGCACCATCACCGGGGCGAACATTGAAATCGGACAGCCTATCAGTCACCGTATCGACGCCATGTTGAGCGGTACGCAGGCCAGCATCGCCATCAAGCTCTTCGGTACCGACCTCAACAAGATGTTCATGCTCGGCAACCAGATCAAGAACGCCATTGCCGATGTGGACGGGGTGGCTGACCTGAACGTGGAGCAACAGATCGAACGTCCGGAACTGAACATCGAACCCAAGCGGGAGATGTTGGCGAAGTATGGCATCACGTTGCCCGACTTCCGCGAGTTCGTCTCCGTGAACATGGCAGGAGAGGTCGTTTCGCAGGTTTACGAGTCGGGCAAGTCGTTCAACCTTGTCGTCCGTACGGAGGAAGACTACCGGAACGAGATGGAGAAGGTGCGTAACCTCATGATTGATACCCCCGACGGACAGAAAGTCCCCCTGACATATGTGGCCGACGTACGTTCCGCATCCGGACCGAACACCATCAGCCGTGAGAACGTAAAGCGGAAGATTGTCATCTCCGCCAATACCTCCGGACGCGACGTGCGCAGTGTGGTCAATGACATCCAGCACCGCATTGACGAAGAAATCAAGTTGCCCGAGGATTACCACATCGAGTATGGCGGACAGTTCGAGAGCGAACAGGCGGCATCGCGTACGCTGCTGTTGACCTCGCTCATGAGCATTGTCGTCATCTTCCTCATCCTCTATACACAGTTCAAGAGTGCCGCACACAGTGCCATCATCCTCATCAACCTGCCGCTGGCATTGATTGGAGGAGTGTTCGCACTGGTCGTTACCACCGGGGAAATCAGTATCCCTGCCATCATCGGACTCATCTCTCTGTTCGGTATTGCCACGCGTAACGGTATGTTGCTCATCTCCAATTACCACCATTGGCAGGATGAAGGCATGTCGCTCCATGACAGTATCCTTCACGGTTCGCTCGACCGTTTGAATCCCATCCTGATGACGGCGCTCTGCTCGGCATTGGCAATGATTCCGCTGGCCATCCATGGCGACCTGCCCGGCAATGAGATTCAAAGTCCCATGGCAAAGGTCATCCTTGGCGGACTGCTGACGTCTACTTTCCTCAACGGCTTCATCATCCCCATCGTCTACCTGATGATGAATCGCCGACGTACGTTGAACCCTCAACAGCAAAGTGAACAATGAAAAAGATATTTCTGACTGTTGCGCTCTGTTTGGGTGTTGCCGGGCTGTATGCACAGACCGGCAGCATCGAGCGCGTGCTGAAAAGCATCGAACAAAACAATCGTGAACTCCGGGCCGGCGAAGAAGCTGTCCGTGCCGAGAAGCTGGAAGTGAGAAACGAGAACAACCTGGAAGACCCGTCAGTGAGCTATTCCCGCAAGTTCGGCGAGGAAGACGGAATCGGCCCTGAAATGGAGTTGGAGGTGTCGCAAGGCATTGACTTCCCCACGCTCTATGCCCAACGTCGTGCCTACGGCAAGTTGCAGGGGCGTGCACTGGATTTGCAACACGCCGTGCTTCGTCGTGATATCCTGTTACGTGCCAAGGAGCTGTGTCTCGACCTGATCCGTCTCAACCGCTTGCAGGACCTTTATGCACTTCGTCTGAAGAATGCCGAAGAGCTGAATGTGCTCTTTGAAAAGCGGTTGAAGGAAGGAGACGCCAATATCCTGGAAGTAAATAAGGTGAAGATGGAGTTGATGAACGTGCGTGCTGCCATGGCAGAGAACGGAGCCGATCACCGTACAGCCCTCCAGAACCTGTTGGCGATGAACGGCAATATGCCCTTGGAATTCAATGAGACAGTCTATCCGCTTGCCCCAGAACTGAAAAGTCTTGATGCGGTGAGGGATGAAGTGTTCGGTTCCGATTACGGACTACGCCAGGCGGAGGCTGGTTCGGAGGCTGCCCGTAAGCTCGTCACGGTAAACAAGCATGGCTGGTTGCCGAAGTTGGAAGTGGGCTATGGCCGCGAAGGAGGCAAGGGCGAGATGCTCAATGGCTTCATCGTCGGCGTGTCCGTTCCTCTCTTCAATAACCGTGGAAAGGTGAAGGCTGCTCGCGCCCGTCAGCTCAGTGCGGAACTGGAGCAGGAGCAGGCTGCCCAACAGCTGGAGGCAGATGTGCAATCGCTTTTCAATGAGGCTGTCAGCCTGCGCCATTCCATCCAGGCATATGATACAGACCTGATGACCCGTACCCTTGATGCGCTGAAACAGGCTGTAGAATCGGGCCAACTCTCCGTCATCGACTATTTCACCGAGGCTGAGACCGTCTATGCCAACCAAGAACGCCTGGCAGACCTGGAGAACCGTTTCCAGAAAGCCGTCGCGCGGTTATACAAGAACAGTCTATAAGGAAACTGATGTACTTCCCGGTTGGTTAGCCTCTGAAGAGGGGCTTGAGTATCAATAAAAAAACGCGAGAGACAGACTGAATTTCAGTCTGTCTCTCGCGTTTTTTGTGGACCTGGAGGGAGTCTAACAAATCCTGTCTATCTACTTGAAAATTAGTACTATAAAAGTGAAAGTACATAAGAGCAAGTACATAAGCATCATTTCAAGGAGCGCGATTGATAGGGCAAAGATAAAGGAAAGGTTTGTCAAGTGCGGTTAAGAATAAAGTCGATACGGTTAAGCTTTCATAAAAAACAGGGGCTTTAAGGGCGTTGAGGCTGGCAGGCTAATTTTAGAGCCTTATGTACTTAGGTCTATAAGTGTTTTTCATGTTGTTTTTTAGGGCGGTATTTGAACGGCTGGCAGGCTGTAACCCAGTGCCAAAATAAAGGAGCTGGAGTTATAGTACCTACAAGGGCACAACCCAGTCCCAGTAACAAGTGTAGGAGCTGGAGTCATAGTGCCAAAAGTATCAAAAAAAAACAGGGAGGGGTGTCGTTGGTGCGGCATCCGTGTATATAATTGGAGCAATTTTTCCAGTCTCGTTTTTGTAGAGTTTAGACAACATATGATGTTGTTTTATTGAAATGTTGTGTATGTTTCTGTGAATTAATGTGTTATTCCTATATGAAGCTGTTATAAAAAATTTTTTTGGGGAAATTCACAACCTTTCCCAGCATTCCCCCTATTCTTCGTCGTAACTAAAATATTTATTGTATGAAGAAATCTAATGATTTAACGCGGTTCAATTGGAATATGTACGACCGTTTGACAATGATTAAAGACCGTTTGCCGTTCCTGTCTTATGAAGAATTGGCGAAACTGTTTGGGATGTGCCCCGAAAATGTACGTTATCATTTAAAGGCTCTAGACGAACACGGCTTAATAACTATAGAGCATGTTAACGCTAGAAGGGTGATAATCCGTTTAACTGAAATGGAATGAAACGCGATGAAGGAAATAAGGGGGAATATACTCCAGCGTGCCGTGAAGATGGGCTTTGGACTAAAGCTAATATCTTTGACGGCTTTGCGTTTTATAGCGCGTACAAGTTAGGTGTAGTGGATATATGTACATTGCAATACATTTGCGGTTATTGCGACCGTTCAAACAACATGATACATCACACAGGCACTCCAGCTTGTCCGTTATCATATAGTGATATTGCAGAGAAGGCGTGTTGCTCTTTGGTACAAGCAAGAAAGTCTATTAAGCGTTTATTAGAGCTTAAATTAATACTGTGTGTTAATGAGAGCAAAGGTAGAAAAAGTAGCTGTTACGTTCCAAACAACAAAGTAATAAGGATGGTGAAGGGAGACTATTTAGATGATGTGGAAAAAGATAGAGACCCGTCGACTAGGGGCGTTAACGTATAACTGTGGTTATACGGTTTATATAACCGTGGTTTAACTTAAGGATGATTAAACGTATAACCGTGGTTTAACCATAGCGGCGTTAACGTATAACAGTGGTTTAACTATAGCAAGCCGCTGCTTTCCTCCCTTTCCCAGCTTATTTCATTAATTCTTTGACGTTATTCACTTACTTAACTACCTGTATTTATGGAATATATAAACGATGTATAATAGCTTTGGCGTAGAGGTGCTTTCAGGCGGTTTTTTTCCGTTTTTCCCCTCTCTATGATATACGTCTCTGTCTCAGAGACGTCTCTACTTCTTTCCCTAAAAGGTTACCTAAAATATTAAAGACAATGACAGATATGAGTAAAACAATATTAAGCCTAGACGGCGCAACAAAAACAGGATGGGCAATATACCAAGACGGCTACATTACCCAGCATGGAACGAAAGCCTTTGACCGCGTTCTAAGAAACCCACAGTACGGAGCTTGGCTTTCAGAGATGATAAACAAGCACAAAGTAACAGAAGTAGTGGCAGAAGATATTTACAGGGACGCAAGCCACACACGCGACAATGCGTTCCACACCTTAGCCCAAATGCAGGGAGTAGCCGACTACATAACCTACACGCACAACGTGCCTCTTACCCTGATTGACCCTAGACGCATCAAAGATTGTATGTTAGGCACGTTTTGCAAATACAATTCAGACTTGAAAGCAAAGATGATATGTCGTGTTGAGGCTTTAGGCTATAAGCTGGAGCATGCTAAGGCGCACGATGAAGCGGACGCAATAGGCATTCTGATAACCTACCTGAAACGGCTGGACTTGCCTTTGTACGTTCCACGTAAGTAAGCCCTTCAAAGATTAAGCCTCAACAATGCAGGACACGCAAAGCTGAGGCTTAATTCATTTTAAGCGCATACAGGCTCGTAAAATCCTTCTGATAATACTGTGGTATGCGTAATGTGAAGATAATGGCTTGTAGAGCCTTAAAAACACGTTTTCGCGACTTCTAAGTCCTCTAAAGCCTCGCTTGTTTTCCACAACACAGAATCGTAGAGCAAAAGAAGCCGTCTAAAATCCTTCGTACGGTCTGTAACATTCCACAACAACCGTTGTGTGACAGCTGATATATTTACATCCGTATCTACTTGGCACTCGTCTACAAGTTTGTTACGGTAATAAGCACTCACTATTGCGTGTCCTGTCTCAACGTCAAAGGACACAACGACGTTCCCTAAATTGTTCATAATGTTGCGGCGTAATTAAAGTAATGTTTGTCAATCATGTTTATAGAAGTACCTGCCTCTTTGGCGATTGTTGCAATGTCCTTGTTTTTCCTTTCTACCTCGTGCGTAAGGGCTGAATGTCTGAACGTATACAGGGTAACCGTCTTTTTAACCTGCAATAGCTTAAACACCTTCTTAAGCCACACGTTAATAAGTTGTAGCTGTGAGTTTTTACGCAAGTACCAACGGTTAAAGCTTTCGGGGTTGTCAAAGTCCCAAGCATACTCATTCATGGAAAAAGGGAATATGTACCCACGTTTAGAAGCCCCAGCATACTTGTCAATGAGTTGCATGGCTGTAGGAGTTACTTTGTTCTCGATGTACCTGCTGGCAGTGTAATTCTTCTTCTTTTCGGCTATATAACGCACGCATAGCACTTGATTTTCTCCCAACTTGACTAGGTTCTTACGACGGAGCTTAAGCACGTCAACGGGGCGCATTTTCATTTCATACAGGAAAATACAGAAGTCCCTGTATAGTTCTTGGTAAAACATTGGCTTACATCCGCTTTGAGGCACTTGCGAAAGGTCTACACTGGCAAACCTCCGGTACTCCTTTAACGTTAAGGCTTGACGCGGTTCTTGGTAGGTTGTAGGCGCGTCGTCCATGTAAGAATAAGTTAGCGTATGTTTGATAAGCTCTCGCTTGTTGGCGCGTGTTATTGCTGCCTTGAACCTTTTCATAAGGTCAACATAGTTAGTCCTCCCTTGCTCGTCCGGATGTGCTAGAATGAATTGCCCGAACTGTTTGAAATGTCGGTTGTTGACCTCGCTTAAGGGTACGTCGATAATACGCCCTTCCTTTTCCAACTTATGAAGCAGCTTGATGTAATTGCTCCACGTGTTGGTAGGCTTTTTGCGCTTTTCCTCCTTCATGCGTTCTACCTCGTCTTTAAGGAATTGACCCAAAGTCAACACGTCGGAAGCCTTGACAAGCTCTCCAGTCAATACCATACGCTTTAAAGCTGCCGGGGTTGAAGGATGACAGGTCTCTAGGACAGTTAAATACTTGCCTCGCATTTCCGCTAATACATTGTTGTTGTGTATTGCATCGGTGGAAGCCTCCATAAACAATTGTTTTTCCTTGTCCCAACATTCAAAGTTGGGGTTTCTTAGGTTCTGCACTTTGGCACGCAATCCATTGCTTTCACCTTGCTTTCTGATGACAAGGTAAAAGCCTTTCTTTTCTTTACAAAATGTAAGAGTAATAGTTTGGGGCATTTTTACAATTTTTTACAGCCCTCCCCAAAGTGATAAGTTAGTACATAAAACAGGTACATAAAACTTATGTACTTATGACCTCTTTATGTACTATCCTTGTTTAGCGCATAAGTCTTGTATATAGCAGGGTAACTATATAAGTAACTTAATTTGAGTGAGTTGCGTCTAAACTCAATTGCAGTACTGAATTAAAAAAATACCATAGGTGGACCTGGAGGGAGTCGAACCCTCGTCCAAACGAGGAAACCATACGCTTTCTACATGCTTATCTCTGCCTTCGGTTTTCGTGCGTAAGCAAGACCAGAGCCACCCACTTGCGCCTTAGCCTTTAAAGTTTCATCGTAGCCCCAAGGCCGGACTGCGACTATCCCCGATTTGACTGCACCACTGGGCCGGAATGCTTCGGAGCAACAGTTTCCGAGTGATGTCTCGTTTCCACACCTTGTGCGGAAATAAAGTTAATCTACTGTACTTCGATTAAGCAGCGAGAGCGTAGTTGTTTTCGCCAGATAATTGTTCGGTAACTGTGATTTAAGTGCTAATCACCGACGCACTGCATGCTTACATACCATTTCTGCCCGCTGTCAAATCCAAACAAGCCCAGAAAAAAATATAGCCCTCTTCCACCGAAGAGGGCTACAAATGTAGTGGCTAATTCTTATACTACCAAATTTCTTGCATATTATTTTTATTTGGCGAAGCTGACGGCACGTGTCTCACGGATGACCGTAATCTTCACCTGACCCGGATAAGTCATCTCATCCTGAATCTTCTTGGCGATTTCAGTAGAGAGCTGTTCCGTCTGCTTGTCATCAATCTTGTCTGCTCCGACAATCACGCGCAGCTCACGGCCAGCCTGAATGGCGTATGTCTTGGTGACACCCGGATAGGAGAGAGCCAGCTGTTCCAAATCGTTGAGGCGCTTGATGTAGGCTTCCACGATTTCGCGGCGTGCGCCGGGACGTGCGCCGGAAATGGCATCACACACCTGTACGATGGGAGCGATGAGGGTCTCCATCTCGGCCTCGTCGTGGTGGGCACCGATGGCGTTGCAGATATCCGGTTTCTCCTTGTATTTCTCTGCGAGCTTCTGTCCCAGGAGAGCGTGTGGCAATTCGGGTTCCTCGTCAGGCACCTTACCGATGTCATGCAGCAGACCGGCACGTTTGGCCTTTTTCGGGTTCAGTCCCAGCTCGGAAGCCATGATGGCGCAAAGATTGGCTGTCTCACGAGCGTGTTGCAACAGGTTCTGTCCATAGCTGGAGCGGTATTTCATCTTACCGATGAGGCGGATCAGTTCCGGGTGAAGACCGTGGATACCCAGGTCGATGGTGGTACGTTTTCCGGTTTCGATGATTTCATCTTCCACCTGTTTGCGTACTTTGGCTACGACCTCTTCGATGCGTGCCGGGTGGATGCGTCCGTCGGTCACCAGTTGATGGAGAGCCAGGCGGGCAATCTCACGGCGCACGGGGTCAAAGGCAGAGAGAACGATAGCTTCGGGCGTGTCGTCTACCACGATTTCCACACCGGTGGCGGCTTCCAGGGCACGGATGTTACGTCCTTCACGGCCGATGATGCGTCCCTTCACTTCATCCGAGTCAATGTGGAATACGGTGACGGAATTCTCGATGGCAGTTTCCGTGGCAACCCGTTGGATGGTTTGAATCACGATGCGTTTTGCCTCCTTGTTGGCGGTCATCTTGGCATCGTCCATGATGTCATTGATATAGGATTGTGCCTGGGTCTTTGCCTCTTCCTTGAGAGATTCGACCAGTCTTTCTTTTGCTTCCTCGGCAGACAGTCCGCTGATGGCCTCCAGTTTCTCACGTTCTTGAGCCTGCAGACTTTCCAGTTCTTCCTTTTTCTTGTCGATCACCACCAGTTGGTTCTCCAAGTTGGCTTTGATGGCATCCGCTTCGTTGCGTTTACGCTGTACCTCCTCCTGGCGTTGGCTCAATACCAGTTCGCGTTGTTTCAGCTTGTTTTCCGCCTGTTGGATGCGTTGGTTGCGTTGTGCCACCTCTTTCTCCAGGTCAGCTTTCTTATTCAAGAACTTTTCCTTTACTTCCAGAAGCTTGTTCTTTTTGATGACTTCAGCTTCAGTCTGTGCCTCTTTCAGGATGCTGTTATACTTTGATTTCATGACGTATCTGAAAATCGTATAACCAATCACCAACCCGATGACGAGCGCCACAAGTGATGTTACTATCGTTAAAACCATTTTACTAAGAATTTATAATAAAAAAGCGCATCACTCCTTTCAGGAGGACACTTCCCTCCTGAACATGAAGTCATGCGCGAATATCTTTATTCAAAAAAAATGTCTACCCGGCGTTTGTCTCCGTCTGTTCTTCGCGGAAGCGTTCTTCAAGCTCCCGTGTCAGTTCGGCCAGTTTCTGCCGGTAGGGTTCCGTATCGTTGAGGCTTTCCATGGTCGTCAGTTGGAAGGCGAGGTCAAAAGTCACCATCGCAATGTAGTCTTCCCGCATGCCGCCGGGGACCCGTTCCCGATACTTATTTACTCGTTCATTTATCATTGTGGCCGCCTTCCGGTAGAGTTCCTCATCCTTCCGGTTGATGGACACTCCGTACTTGCGGTCGGCAATGTCTAAATGAATTATCATTTTTTCCTTATCGTTCATCATACATCCTTTTATCCGTTCAATAAAGCGATGCATTTATCGATTTCACGCACTAGTTTGGCCAGCCTCTGTTTGGTGTCATGCGACTCGTCGTCGTTGATACTGATGATTCGGGCGGCCTTCAAATTGGCATAGTCGGTTTCCGATTGCTGACAACGTGTTTGCAATGCCTTGATTTCTTCTTCTTTCTGAAGAAGTGTCCGGCGGAGGGATTCGTTTTGCTGCTTCAAAAGGTCATACTGATAGAGCAACTGACGAAAACGAGCCTCAAAGATGTTGAGTTGTCTTTTATCTTCTTCCGTCATGATGAAACCAATTTGTCACACAAATATAGGCTTTCTTCGCGAACTACAAAAGAATTTTGCCGGATTTGTGAGATTTGCCTATGCTAATCGTCATTTTTCGGCTTGGGCTCTTTCTTGGCGAGCATGACGATGTTGAAGGCATATTCGCTCATCCATTGGGCGGAATATCCCAGGGTGTGCTGGTATTTGCGGATGTTGCCACAAGTTTTCCGTACGGCATCGTCCTTCCACTCATAGCGGGTCAGGATGTCGTTGACGGTTTTGGCAGTGAGCTGGTAAAGGGTTTTCTTGAAGATGCTGGGCATGCGGAACTTCCACTTCATCAGGGTGCCGACACACATCATCAGGTCTTGGCTGAATCCCTGGAACATGAAGAGGTAGTTGCGGATGTCGTTTACCGAGCGGCAGTTCTTCTTGATGGAGGCATCGATTTCCTTGAAAAAGTCGTCGCTCAGCCCGTAAATCTCCTTGAGCATCTTCTTGCTGCGGCTCTTTTCGGCAATTCCCAGCTTGTTGTTCTGCGTGGGAACTTTCAGTGTACGCTTGAACACGGCGACATCGGGCAGGAACGCGAGGTTGGTGATACCCAGGTTGCACGCCATGACCGACTGGTAATACACCCGGATGAGGGTCATGAAGTCCTCCATGCCGCCTACTTTCTCTTCTGTATCGTTGGTTTTCTTTTTAAATATGTCGAGTAATCCCATATAAGTTACGATGTAAAACAAATGATTTGCTGTGCAAAATTAACAGATTCTGTTTAAAACGACAATTCTTCGGCTTTTTCTTTATCATTTGACTGAACTTTTCAAAAGGTGGACGGGTCTTCTGAATAGAAGGACGTACGGGCGACTGTATGTCGGGGACGGGACTTTGTGGACGTCGTTACGAGAATTGTCGTATCATTAAAAACAACAGATAGTATGAAAAAATTGATTCTATTCCTGACTGCCCTCCTGTGTCTGGGCATTCAGGCGGAAGCGCAGCGTCCGGAACGCGGCAAACGTCTGTCACCGGAAGAGATGGCGGAACAGCGTACAGCTTACATGGTGCAGAAGTATGGGTTGAATCAGGAGCAGACCAACCGTCTCTTTGAACTGAACAAGCAGCAAATGGAGCAGATGATGCAGCAGCGTCCGCCACGCATCTCCCGAGACTCACTCCGGAAGATGGACAAGGAGGCACGCAAGGCGTATCAGAAGACAATGAAGGAACAGGGAAAGAACCTGTTCGAGAAGATAAAAGAGCGGGAAGAGGCTTACCGGAAAGCATTGCAGGAGATTCTGACAGCCGAGCAGTTTGCGGCATTTGAGAAAGACGAACAGGCGCGTCGTGAGCGTCGGGAGGCTCCCCGCCAGCGGCGTCCGGAACGTCCGCGTGATTTCCCCGGTGAGGAAGAGGACGACTTCTGACAGTAGAAGAATCCGGCAGCGAACAGGAAGAGCACGGTCATTGGGACGGTTGTAAGAAAGGGGCTCTTCCTTTCGCTGCTGTTTTTTGCCGGTTTCAGGGACGGGGACACATTTCGTCTGCCGTCCCTGTGCGTTTGTGGGGAAATAGCTGTATTTTTGTGCGTATTACGACGAGATGTTTCTCAAGAGGATTTAATTACTACATACAGATAGAACATTATGATGGAAAAGACATGGCGTTGGTTTGGGAAGAAAGATCCCATCACGCTTTCGATGTTGCGCCAGATTGGCGTGGAGGGCATCGTGACGGCACTGCACGATGTGCCCAACGGTGAAGTTTGGACCGAAGAGGCTATCCGCGATTTGCAGTCGTACATTGAAGCGCACGGTTTGCGCTGGTCGGTCGTGGAGAGTCTGCCGGTGTGTGAAGCCATCAAGTATGCAGGACCGGAGCGCGAACAGCTGATCGAGAACTACAAGGTGAGTCTTGCCAACCTGGGGCGTTGCGGGGTGAAAACCGTCTGCTACAACTTTATGCCGGTGATTGACTGGGTGCGCACGGACTTGCAGCATCCATGGCCCGACGGGACCAGTTCGCTCTATTATGACCGCATCCGTTTCGCTTATTTTGATACGAAGATATTGGCACGGCCGGGGGCAGAGGCAGACTATACGGAAGAGGAGCTGCGCCGGGTGGCGGAGCTTGACCGGACCATCACGGAAGCAGAAAAGGACGAGCTGGTCGACACCATCATCGTGAAGACGCAAGGCTTTGTCAACGGGAACATCCGTGAGGGGGACAAGAATCCTGTCGCCATCTTCCGCCGGTTGCTGGCACAATATGAGGGTATCGACCGTGCTGCGTTGCGCGAGAACATGCGCTATTTCCTGGCAGCCATCATGCCCGTGTGCGAGGAGTATGGGGTGAACATGTGCGTGCATCCCGATGACCCTCCGTTCCAGATACTCGGTCTTCCGCGTATCGTGACCAACGAAGAGGACATCCGCTGGTTCCTGGAGGCGGTGGACAATCCTCATAACGGGCTGACGTTCTGTGCCGGTTCGTTGAGTGCAGGGACGCACAATGACACCCGTGAGCTGGCGCGTCAGTTTGCACGGCGGACGCATTTCGTGCATCTGCGCAGCACGGAAGCCATGCCCGGCGGCAATTTCATCGAGAGTACTCACCTGAGCGGACGTGGGCATCTGATTGACCTCATCCGCATCTTTGAACGCGAGAATCCCGGTCTGCCCATGCGAGTGGACCACGGACGCATGATGCTGGGCGACGAGGACAAGGGATACAATGCCGGCTATTCGTTCCACGGGCGTATGCTGGCTCTTGCCCAGGTCGAAGGCATGATGGCAGTGATTGCCGACGAGATGGCACGGGGCATCCGGGTGGATTGACCCGGAGCAGGTGACTGTCTGAAAAAACGGACGACGCGGACTTTCCGTCGGACCCCGGTTGCGGGGCGGCGGGAAATCCGCGTCGTTTGTGTAGGGGTGCGGTTGCCGGTCTACTGGCAGACGGCATGGATACGCCGGTAGGCTTCTGCCTGTTCCTCGGGGGTGGGTCAGTAGGTGACGACGATGAGTTTCATGCCCGGCTTCCAGAGTTCCCTGACTTTTGCCTCTATCAGGTCCGGTGTGCCGACGATGCGGGCATTCAGTATGACGCCGGTACCGGCGAAGGTGTCGGCAAAGCCATCGGTCGGATTGGCGCCGGGGTCCGTTGCTTTGGAGAAGGCTCCGTCCGCCATGCGGATGCCGGGGATGGACACGATGTCGGCCTTCTTGTCGCTCCAGTTACCGCAGGAGTGGAACACCGTACCGCCGAATGCATTGCCGGCTTTGACCATGGCGGGGACGGCCATACCGGTGTACAGGTCGGGCGAAAGCATGGTGACGGTGTCATCGCTCATGCCCAGTCCGTCGAACATGCGGCTGGAGGCAAACCCGTGCCCCGGTTTCACGAGGGCATCGCCGATGAGGCGTTGCTGGGTGCGGGTGAAATCGATGAGCAGGTCTGCCGTACGCTCCATGGCCTGCCGCATCGAGTCGGGGTCGAGGTAGAAGTCCAGGTAGAACTGGTTGGAGTCGATGATGTTGCTCAGGGTGTTGAGGGGTGACTGGACGTCGCAGTAGGACAGGGGCAGGCGTCCTTGGGTCTCCTCCAGGAAATACTGTATCATGCGGAGCGTGTGCCTGCCTGTTTCCGTCTCTTCCACCGGACGGAAGGGGGCAGCCAGCAGCTCGGCGGTGGACGGGAATTTGCCGTCTACTG
>ULTZ01019468.1_pt1 | contig 23294 bp, 20 predicted proteins | sample 1957981 | NCBI WGS metagenome assembly ULTZ01 (sample SAMEA4835745, study PRJEB28245) | human gut metagenome | biome: gut microbiome; material: fecal sample | place: Denmark | collected 2008
TACTTTTGAGCTAATCTTTATTGCTTAATTCAAAATAATTGAAGTATAACAAATCGCAATATTTTACTCAAAAATTTATTTAGTTACAGCGAAATGAACATTCGTCATTTCGCTACATCTAAAATTTTATATAAATTATTTCATCTGTCTTCTTACTTCTGAAAGTATTTTATCTCTAATCTGAGTTGGAGTTCCTTGCATTGTTGCACCTGCTGCCTGCGCATGACCGCCGCCGCCAAACATTAAACATACATCTGCTACGTTTATATTTTCTGATGATCTTAGAGATACTTTAAATCCTTTTTCATTTTCATGTAGGAATATTGATACTTCAACTCCTTCGATTCCTCTACCTTCATTAACTATTCCTTCATAGTCGCCTGTTTCTGCATTTACATTTTGCTCATCTTCTTTAGTTATATATGTAAATGTTATTTTGTCATTGTCTATAAACTCCATTCTATCAAGTGCTATTTTTCTTAGTTCAAAGCTTGTTTTTGTATGAGTCTCAAGCATTTGTTTATATATTCTTGATATGTTTACACCTTTAGCTAATAGCTCTGATGCTATTGCAAATGTTTCTTGTGATACTTTTGAATATTGGAACCCTCCTGTATCTGTTATTATTCCCGCTATTAGGCATGTTCCTATTGATTGATTAATATCCCATCCATAGAATTGAAAAAGCCTGTAAAGGACTTGTGCGCACGCAGGAGCACTTGGATCAACATAGTTTACATCACCAAACATGTCATTAACGCTATGATGGTCTATCATGATTCTTGTATTTGCATCTTCAAAATAATTTGACCATCCATTTAATAATTTTATTGTTGCACAGTCAACAGATATTGCTAAATCATATTTTTCTCTTGTACCTTCTTTACGTGCTTCTGATATACATGGTAGTACTTCAAATATCCTTGAGTATTTTGGTATTATTACTTCTACATCTTTATTTAAAGCTTTTAAAGCTTGATATAAAGCTAAGCTCGAACCTATAGCATCTCCATCTGGATTTTCGTGTGTTAGTACTACTATGTTATTCGCACTTTTTATTTTTTCTAATATTTCGTCTAAAGTAGTCATTCTTTGTCTCCTTTATTTTCTTCTAATCTTCATTATTATCAGATTTTCTCTCTTTTTTTAGTTCATTTAATATTGCGTCTATTTTTTCACCATAAACTATTGAATCATCATATTCAAACACTAATTGTGGTGTTATTCTTAAATTAACAGTTGCAGCAACTCTGCTTCTTATAAATCCTGCTGAATCTTTTAGACCTTGTATTGTTTGTTTTAAATTTTTAGAGTTTAAAACGCTAACATATACTTTTGCATATTTTAAATCTGGTGTTACTTTTACTTTTGTAACACTTACCATTCCTGTTACATCAGGATTTTTTAGTTCATAGTTTATCACTTGACTTATTTCTTTTCTAAGTTCTTCGTCAACTCTTCCTAATCTATTTGTGTTTTTAGCCATTTTTAATCCTTCCTTAATTCTAAAATGACCTAATAACTGTAACTTGGTGTTCAATTATCAGGTCATTTATTATTATCTTTTTACTTCTTCTTTAATATATGCTTCAATTATATCTCCTTCTTTTAGATCGTTGTAATCTTCAATTTGAAGTCCACATTCAAATCCTTTAGATACTTCTTTAGCATCGTCTTTAAATCTTTTTAATGACACTAATTTTCCGTCATGAATTACTACACCTTCACGGATTACTCTTACTCCAGCATTTCTTTCTAGTTTTCCATCTAGTACAAAGCATCCAGCTATTGTTCCTACATTAGATATTCTAAATGTCTGTCTTACTTCTGCATTTCCGATATTTACTTCTTTGTAAACTGGTGCAAGCATTCCTTTCATTGCATCCTGTACGTCTTCGATAGCTTGATATATTACAGAGTATTGTTTTATTTCTACTCCATCTTTTTCAGCTAAATTCTTTGCTGCTCCAACTGGACGTACATTAAATGCTATTATAATTGCATTTGCTGCTTTTGCAAGTTGAACATCTGATTCAGTTACACCACCTGCACTAGAGTGAATTACTGATACTCTAACTTCATCATTTGATAGTTTTTCAAGTGATGATTTCATTGCTTCTGCTGTACCTTGAACATCAGCTTTTACAATGATATTTAATTGCTTTAAATCTTCACTCGCCATTTTGTCAAATAGGTTATCTAGTGTTACTGCTTCAGTACTATTTAGTGTTTTCTCACGGTTTTCTAGCTTTCTTTGTTCAATTAAATGTTTTGCTACTTTTTCATTTTTAACTTCGTAGAATACATCTCCTGCTTCTGGAACTTCATGTAAACCTGTGATTTCAACTGGTGTTGATGGTCCAGCTTCTCTTACCATCTTTCCTTTATCATTTTTCATTGTTCTGATTTTTCCAATAGATGTTCCTAAAATGATAGTATCTCCTACATTTAAAGTTCCTCTTTGAACTAATACAGAGGCGATTGGTCCTTGTGCTTTGTCAAGTCTTGCTTCTATAACTGTTCCTTTTGATTGTCTATTAGGGTTAGCTCTTAAATTTTGCATATCGGCAACAAGTAGAACCATTTCTAATAAGTTATCTATATTAATGTTCTTCTTTGCTGAAATTGGCACAAATATTGTATCTCCGCCCCATTCTTCTGGAACTAGTTCATACTTCATTAATTCTTGCTTAACTTTATCAACATTTGCTCCTGGTAAGTCAATCTTATTTACTGCAACAATTATTGGTATTCCTGCTGCTTTTGCATGGTTTATTGCCTCTACTGTTTGAGGCATAACACCATCATCTGCTGCTATAACTAATATTGCTATATCTGTGATTTGAGCTCCTCTTGCACGCATGCTTGTAAAGGCTTCATGTCCTGGTGTATCTAAGAAAGTTATTTCTCTTCCATTTACATTTACTTTGTATGCACCAATATGTTGTGTGATTCCTCCAGCTTCTCCTTCAATTACATTTGTTTGTCTAATTGCATCAAGAAGTGAAGTTTTTCCATGGTCAACGTGACCCATAACAACTACAACTGGTGGTCTTTGTTGTAAATCTTCTTCCTTATCCTCTGAATCATCAAATAATATGTCTTCATCTTTGATTTCTTCTTTTTTAGTTGCCATTACTCCAAAAGCATCAGCTACTAAATATGCTGTATCAAAATCAAGTGTTTGATTGATATTTGCCATTATTCCTAAGTCAAATAATTTCTTAATTACTTCTGTACTTGTTTTCTTTAAATCTGTTGCTAAATCTTTTACAGATATATTTGATGGAATTGTAATCTCTTTTAATTCAAAGATTTTTTGCTTATTTCTTTCTCCATCTTTCTTAGCTTTTTTCTTATTTTTCTTTCCTCTTGCTGTAGTTAGGTCGTAATAATCAAGCATTCCTCCTTCTTGATCTTCAAACATATTAGACAATCTATTTACTTGCTTTAAGTCTCTTAATTTATCTTCATCAAATGATTCTTCATCTGATCCTCTTCTATTTCTGTTATTTTTCTTTTTGTCATCTAGATTTCTATTAGCTTTTTGTTTGTCAATAATTTTTGTGCTGTAATCTCTTTGATTGTCTTTTTCCATAATATCAATAGATACAATATCCTTAATGTTTTTGTCAATAGATTTATTATTTGCAGGTCTTTGTTTGAAATCTCTTTTGAAAGATGAACCATTATTATTATCTCTAAAACTTCTTGAACCTTCTTTGTTAAATCCAGAGTTATTGTTTCTGTTTCCAAATTTGCTATCTTGAGAATTGTTGTTTCTAAATCCTCTATTATCTCTATAGTTGTTTCCGTCTCTGTTATTTCTAGCAAATCCGTCTCTTCCATTCTTATTAAAGTTTCTATCTTTGCTAAAACCTTCTCTTTGATTATTTTCTTTGTTATATCCATTTCTATTGAAATTGTCTTTATTAAAGCTTTTATTTGTTTGTTTATTTTCCATAATCTTTGTTTCTGCTTTTACTTCCTTGCTTATTGTTTTAGTTTCGTTATTAATCTTTTCATTATTTTTCTTTGTCTCTGGTTCTTTTATTTCTGGTTGTTTTGGAGCTTCTACTTTTTCAGTTGCAGCACTTTCTACTTTATTTTCAACTTTTTTCTTTTCTTCAACTTTTGGTTCTTCTTTTTTAGTAGCCTTTGGTTTTATTCCAAATAGTTCATTAACGGTCATTGGCTTTGTTGGCTTTTCTCTATAAACTATATTAAAATCTTTGTTTCTTCTTTGTACATTAAAACCAATACCATTTTTCTGATTTTTATTTGTTTCTTGCTTTTTGTCTTCTACTATTACTTCTCTTCTTATTATTATTTGACCTGTTGTTTTTATTTCATCTTTTTTTTCTGTTTTTGCTTTCTTTTCCATTTTTTCTGGTTTTATATCCTTTTCGCTTTTTTTCAAATTTTCCTTCAACCTCTTTACATCATTTTCTTCGATACCACTTAAATGACTAGTAACTTTTAATCCCATTTTTTTTGCTGTTTCTAATACATCTTTATTGTCTATCTTTAGTTCTTTTGCTATTTCGTATATTTTTATTTTAGCCAATAAATTCACCCCCGATTCTATAAAATGTTTATACATTTTTATAGCTTTCTATATATTTTATATACTTTTGTTCAAGTTTATGAATTTTATTTAGTCTGCTTTATTAAAATCTGTCTCCTCTATATTTTCTTCTGTATCAGCTTTATTAAAATCTTCTTCTGTTTCTTCATTGTTTTCTTCTTGATTTTTCATAAGCATTTCTCTAAATTGAGATTCACTCTTTATATCTATTTTCCATCCTGTTAATCTAACTGCTAATTTTGCATTTTGTCCTGATTTTCCTATTGCTAATGATAGTTGATCATCTGGTACTATTACTTGTGCAAAATGTTCGTCTTCTTTTATATCTACTGCTAATACTTTAGCTGGAAGCAATGCTGTTGATATGAATATTGATGGATCTTCGTTCCATTCAATTACATCAATTTTTTCTCCGTTCAATTCGTTTATTATATTTTGTATACGTATTCCTTTTTGTCCTACACATGAACCTACTGGGTCAATATTAGGATTTGGTGAATATACTGCAACTTTGCTTCTTGATCCAGCTTCTCTTGAGATGCTCTTAATTTCTATTAATCCTTCATATATTTCTGGGATTTCTATTTCAAATAATTTTCTTACAAATTCTGTGCTAGCTCTTGATAGGATAATTTGTGTTGATCCTTTTGCACCTTTTTCAACACTGATAATACATGTTTTTATTTTATCATTTACATGATATTTTTCAGTAGGTATTTGTTCTTTCTTAGGCATAACTCCTTCTATCTTGCCTAAATCAAGTATAACTGCTCCACCATCTGCTTTTTGTACTAATCCTGTTATTATTTCGCCTTTTTTGTCAGCAAATTCTTTGAATATTACGTCTCTTGATGCTTCTCTTATTTTTTGAGTAATTACTTGTTTTGCTGTTTGTGCTGCAATTCTTCCAAATTCTTTTGGCATTAATTCAAATTGTACTTTATCGCCAACTTCATAATCACTGTTTATTTCTTTAGCATCTTTTAAAGATATTTCTTTTTTATCATCTTCAACATTTTCAACAACATCTTTTTCTTGATATACGTGCATTTTTCCATCAATTTTATCTAATACTACTTTTACATTTTCATCTGAGCATTCAAAGTTTCTTTTATATGCTACAACAAGTGCTGATTCTATTGATTCCATTAGGAAGTCTTTATTTATTCCATTGTTTTTCTCTAGTTCATCCATTGCTAGTAATAACTCTGTAGTATCAATTCCTTTATTTACTACCTTTGTTTCTTTTTTCTTCATTTTAATTTTCCTCCCAATTAAAAACTGTTTTCATATTTGTTATATTATTTTTTTCTATGATTATTTCTTTTTCATCTGATTTCTTTATTGTAACAGTATTATCGTCAAATTTTTCTAAGATTCCAATTATCGTTTTTTCTTTTTCTATTGCTTTATATAAATGTACTTCTACTTTTGAATTAAGATTTTGCTCTAATTGTTCGTCATCTCTAATTCTTCTTTCTATTCCTGGTGATGAAATTTCTAAGAAATATTGTGATTTTATGAAATTCTTCTCATCTAAGAAGTCTGTAATACCATTATTAACTGTTTCACAATCATTTAAACTAATTCCTTCTTTTTTGTCTGTGTCAATGAATATTCTTAAATAATTGTCTTTTCCTTCTTTTTCATAAATTACATCATATATTTTGTAATTTAATTTTGTTATTATTGGCTCTATTGCCTCTTTTATTTTTGTTTCTAAAGCGGTCATATTTAAAAACCTTTCTATTATTTATTAACATGAATTAAAGAGTGGAATTGGCTTCCACTCTTTGCTCTCACTTATGTAACAATTACATTATAACTCATTTGTCTATATTTTGTCAATGCTTTCTTGGAAATTAATTGTTATTAGTATCTGTTATCCATTTTACCAAATCTAAATTCATCGGATCTAATATCATTTCATTTTTAGGTATTACTCTAAATGTATATCCATAGTCTCCGCCATTTTTTAATTCTATTTTAGCACTGAATATATATTTATCTTTTTCAGTATCTTCTAGTTTCATTGATGTTATTTGTATATCATCAACTACTCCTTCTTCTGTAATCTTTCCATAGTAAACTTGGACATCTATGTTTTCTATTTTTATTAAATCATTTGGTAATGTTATTTCACATCCTACTGTGATTTTATTTCCTGCATCTACTGTTATGTCATTGTAATTAGATTTACTTTGCATTATTTTTATGTTATTCCATTGTTTTGATATAATATTTTTCCATTCATTATATTGGCTTACTTTTTCTAAGTCATTGTAATATTTATTGCTTAAATTGCATAATGGTATGTACATTTTTGATACATAATCTTGTAGCATTCTTGCTGTACTAAATTTTCCTGCATTTGATATTATGCAATTTTTCATTATTTTTAGCCAATTATTAGAATATCCTTTTTCATTTTTATCATAATATGTTGGCATTATTTTATTTTCTAATGTATCATACATACTATTGGCATCTGCATCATCTTGTTCATCATAGTTTTTATATTCTGCATTTGTTCCAATTGTCCAGCCATTCTTTTGGTTGTAACCTTCTGCCCACCAACCATCTAATACGCTAAAGTTTATTACACCATTTACTGCTGCTTTTTGTCCACTTGTTCCAGATGCTTCTAATGGTCTACGAGGATTATTTAGCCAAACATCTACTCCTGATACTAGGTATCTCGACATTCCTATGTTATAGTTTTCTAATAAGAATATCTTTCCTTTGAATTGTGGCTTTAGTGCTAAATCATGAATAAACTGTATTAGTTTCTGTCCTTCTGCATCTTGTGGATGAGCTTTCCCTGCAAATATTATTTGTATTGGCATATTTTTTTCATTAAATATTTTTGTTATCCTTTCAAGATCTCTAAATATTAATGTAGCTCTTTTATATGTTGCAAATCTTCTTGCAAATCCGATTGTTAATACATTTGGATCAAGTTTTCCTACTATTTCGTCAATATCTTCATATGAATAATTATATCTTCTAAGTCTTGTTACTGTTGAGTTTTTTACTATTTTTAATAGTTTTTCTTTTCTAGCTTGATGTATTTTCCAAAGTTCTTCATCTGGTATCTTCTCTATGTCTTTCCATACATCATCGTCTTGAATATTGTCTTGCCAATATGGTCTTAAATATTCATTATATAAATCTTTCATTGTTGGTGCAAGCCATGAGCATGTATGAACTCCATTTGTTACATAATCTATTGGTGCTTCATTTGCTGGAACATTTGTCCATACATCACCAAATAAATCTCTTGATACAGCTCCATGTAATTTACTAACACCATTTTTCTTTCCAGCAATTTTTAAAGCTAATATTCCCATGTTAAATCCTGATGTATTCACATCTTCTTGTGGTTTTGTTCCTAATTCTAAAAATTCCTGTTTTGATATTCCTAGCTTATCCCAATATTTATCAAAATATCTTTCAACTAAATTTTTAGGGAATATATCATTTCCAGCAGGTACTGGTGTATGTGTTGTAAATACTGTTTCTGCTGATACAATGTTTCTTGCAATTTCAAATGATACTTGTTTTGTTTTCATTACATTTTTTATTAATTCTAATGTTAAGAATGATGAATGTCCTTCATTCATGTGATATACAGTAGGCTTTAATCCTAATCTATATAGTAATTGTACTCCTCCCATTCCTAGTACAATCTCTTGCTGGATTCTCATTTCCTGGTCACCACCATATAGGGTTGTTGTAACATCTCTATATTCTTCTATATTTGCTTCTATATCTGAATCTAATAAGTATAAAGTTACTCTTCCAACTTCAATTCTCCATACTTTTAAATAGATGTTTTTAAGAGGAAATTTTAATGATATTAAAAGATCGTTTCCTTCATCATCTTTTACTGTATGTATTGGTAGTGTTGTTAAATCTACATCTTTGTATACAGTTTCTTGCTGACCAAATCCATTTATCACTTGATGGAAATATCCATGTTTATATAATAATCCGATTCCTACTAAAGGAATTCCCATGTCACTTGATGATTTTAAATGGTCTCCTGATAAAATTCCAAGTCCACCAGAATATATTGCTACTGTTTCATCTAAACCATATTCAGCTGAAAAATATGCAATTAAATCATGTGCATTATTAGGATATTTTTTGTTATACCATGTTGATTTTGCATCCATATAATCTTCAAAGTTTCTTACTATTTTATCATATTCTTTTAAAAACTCTTGATCGCTTGCAGCTTCTTCTAATCTATCTTGTGAAACAAGTCTTAAAAATTTTACAGGATTTTTCTCGCATTTTTCCCATAAATCCATATCTATCTTTTTAAATAATCTTAAAAATTCTGTATTCCATGACCACCATAAGTTGTATGATATATCATATAATTTGCTTATTCTTTTGGGTAATTGTGGTCTTACTGTAATTTTATTAAAAACGTAAGGCATATAATTTCCTCCTTTGTAAACTAAAAAATCTTTTTTCTATTGTTATTCAACTTATATTATGACCTAACGATTTTTATTTGTCAATAACATTTTGATTAAATTTTGCTCTATTATGTAAATAAGCCACGTAATATCCGTGGCTATAATTTTATTGTACTTTCATTGCTCTAAATGAGTTTAATACTGCAATTATTGTTACTCCAACATCCGCAAATACAGCTTCCCACATTGTTGCAATTCCTACTGCACTTAGTATTAATATTAACACCTTTATAAAAATTGCAAATGCAATGTTTTCATGAGCTATCTTTATTGTTTTCTTAGCTACTTGTATTGCTTTAGCTACCTTCGATGGCTCATCTGTCATTATTACAATATCTGCCGCTTCAATAGCTGCATCTGATCCTAATCCTCCCATTGCAATTCCTATATCTGCTCTTGCAAGAACTGGGCTATCATTTATTCCATCTCCTACAAAAGCAAGTGCCTTTGAATCATCTTTATTGTTTAATAATTCTTCAACTTTTGCTACTTTGTCTGCTGGTAATAATTCTGAATATATTTTATCTATATTGATTTCCTTTGCTACTTTGTCTGCAGCCTCTTTCTTATCTCCTGTAAGCATTACGATATTGCTTACGCCTTCTTTTCTAAGCATTTCTATTGCTTTTTTGCTATCTTCTTTTATCTCATCTGTTATTTCGATTCTACCAATGTATTTTCTATCTACTGCAACATACAATGTTGTTTTACTATTATCTGCTTTTTTTATTTCTACTTTTTCATTTACGAATTTTTCATTTCCAACGCAAACTTCTTTTCCATCTACTTTGCACATTACTCCTTTTCCTGCAATTTCATGTAGATCTAAAATCTTGCTTTCATCAATTTCATCTATATACGCGTTTTTTACTGATGTTGCAACAGGATGTGATGAATAATGTTCTGCATAGGCTGCATATTTTAATATTTCTGCACATTTTTCTTTTCCTTCTTTATTTAAAGGATATGAATATTTAGTTTCATCTGCTAATATAATTTTATCTACTATAAATGTGCCTTTTGTTAGTGTTCCTGTTTTATCAAATACTATTGTATCTAATTTTGCTAGGTAATCCATATAGTTACTTCCCTTTATTAATATTCCCTGTTTTGATGCTCCACCAATTCCTCCGAAAAAGCTTAGAGGTACTGATATTACTAATGCACAAGGACATGATATAACTAAAAATGTTAATGCTCTATAAATCCATTCATATGGAGTTCCTATTTTTAATATAAAACTTGGCACTATTGCTATTATAAGTGCAAGTATTACAACTATTGGTGTATATACTTTAGAAAATTTAGTTATAAAATTTTCTGCAACTGCTTTTTTAGTTGTTGCATGCTGTACTAAGTCTAATATTTTGCATACAGTTGATTCTCCATATTCTTTTTCTACTTTTATTGTAATGATTCCTGTTAGGTTTATGCATCCACTCAAAACTTCTGAATCAACTTGAACTTCACTTGGAAGTGATTCACCTGTTAGTGCTGCTGTATTGATATTTGAATTTCCTTCTATTATTATTCCATCTAGTGGTATCTTTTCTCCTGGTTTTACTACTATTATGTCTCCTACTTTTACTTTATCTGGAGATACTTTAGTTATTTTTCCATTATCTGATTTTAAATTAGCATAGTCTGGTCTAATATTCATTAAATTTTCTATTGATTTTTTTGATTTATCAGTTGCTATTTCTTCAAACATTTCTCCAACATTGTAGAAAATCATTACTGCAACTGCTTCAGGAAATTCTCCTATTATTAATGCTCCTACAGTTGCTATTGTCATTAAGAAATTTTCATCAAAGATTTCGCCCTCTTTTATATTCTCAAAAGCTTCTTTTATTACTTCAAAACCAACTATTATGTAGCTGATTAAAAATAATACTGTACTTAGCCATGCAATCTGGCTTTTTAAAATTATCGCTGCTATCAATAAAATTACACTTGATACTATTTTAGCAATTTTTTCTTTCATTTACTTTTCCTTTTGTAATTCATTTGGATTTTAGGATATATCCATAAACCATAAATTATTAACCTTATCTATTTATTGTGTGTATTACACCTTTTTCAAGTATTTCTTTTACACAATTATCTGATAATGAATAATAAACAATTTTTCCTTGTTTTCGTGCTTTTACAAGATTAAGTTCTTTTAGTGAACTTAATTGATGTGATATTGCTGATTTAGTTACACCTGTTATTGCAGCTAAGTCACATCCACACATTTCAGATATGTCTAATGCCCATAATATTTTTATTTTGGTTGGATCTGAAAAAATCTTATAAAAGTTTGCAAGTTCCTCTATCCTCTTGTCACTCGGTAGTTGCTCTATTACGCTATTTACAACATCTTCGTGTATAACTTGCATGTCACAGATTTCTATATCCTCGCTCATATTTCTCCTTTCTTTAGTTGAGTGTTTATTCAACTAATATTATAGTTGAATATATATTCAACTGTCAATAGATTTATGATAAATTTTTATAAAAAAAATGCTTCAATTTTTTGAAACATTCTTTTTTATCTTATCTTTCTTTTCTGTTTATCATAATGATACTCCATATTTATTTTTCAGGTTTATCATATCATTACTACTTATTTATTGCAAGTGAATTTTGTTCAATTATTTTTTTCATTTCTTCTTGTCTTTTTACTTTTTTGGTTGTAGTTTTTATTAGTTCTTCATCTGTTAATATTAATTTTTGTATATGTTTATATCTAGGAAATGTTGTATTAAGTTCTTTGATTTTATTCCACATAATATTGTAAATCTCTTTTTCATCTATATTTCCATATTTCTTTTTAACTTCTTCTTTATCATATACTACTTTTACTGATAATTTGACATCATCTTTATCTTTCTCATCTGGCAAACCAAATACCATACATTCACTGACACATTCTATTCTGCCAACTAAAGTTTCCAATTCTTCTGGAAATACTTTTTTGCCGTTTTTTAATACAATCAAATTTTTATTTCTACCTGTAATAAATAAAAATCCATCTTTATCTATATATCCCAAATCTCCTGTATAAAACCAGCCATTTTTTAATACTTCTGCTGTAGTTTCTGGCATCTCGTAATATCCCAGCATAACATTTGGGCCTTTTACTCTAATCTCTCCTATGCCTTCTTCATCTTTATTTACTATTTCTATTTTATCATTTATCATTGGTTTTCCTACAGAACCATTGCGTATATTCCAATTGTTTTCGGCGCAAATTACTGGTGAAGTTTCACTTAATCCATACCCTTGAACAGTTTTAATTCCTAGATCATTAAATCCTTTTGAAATTAATGGATCAGCTGGTGCTCCACCTGATATTATAAGTCTTAGTTCTCCTCCTAAAGCATCTATAACTGATTTGAATAATTTTCTTCTAACATCTATATGAATTTTTCTAAGCATATTACTAATTTTTATTGCATTTTTTATTAATTTTGTTTTTCCCTGCTTATTTACTTCTTTCATTATTGTTTTGTATATAGCTTCAACTAATACCGGAACGCCGACAAATAATGTAACTTTGTATTCATTTAAATTTTGTTTTATGTATCTTAATCCATCTGGAAATACTGTTTTTACACCACATGCTAGCATTACTATCATACATGTAGATCCAAATATATGGTGAAATGGTAAAAATGCTATATTAGTATCATTAGGTCTTATGTCTTCTACTTTTTGCATTGCATATATATTTGATACTATGTTTTTTTGTGATAACATTACTGCTTTTGATTTTGATGTTGTTCCAGATGTGAATAATAATATGCTCATTTTGTTATTGTCTATTTTGACATTATCATATTCTTTCTCTTTTTGCATATATTTTGAATTTTTGTTTTTCTTGTATTCTTTTCCTTTGTTTATTATTTCTGGTATACTTAAAAATCCTTGTTCATTTTCATTCATACAAATAAATGTGCAAATATTAGTTTTATTGTTTTCTTGTATTTTTAATATTTGAGGTATTAACTTTTGATCAAATACTATGCACTCGGCTTTGCTTCTTATTAATGAATTTTCTAATTCATCATATTGTAAATCTTTATCTAATGGTACTGATACTATTCCTCCTAATTGGTTTGCTAAATGTGTTACTACCCAGGCATATTGATTTTTTCCAATTATAGCAGTTCTTTTATTCTCTAGTCCCATTATATAGAACATTATTCCAAGATTATGTATATCTTCTGATAGTTTTTCGTAAGTTATATTAGTTTTTGTTCCGTCTTTTTCTTTTATTACAAATGCTGTATTTTCCTTATATTTTTTTGTTGATTCTTTTATTATTTCTTTAAAATTATTGTACTCTTTTGCTTTAAACATCTTTTCTTTCATATCTTTTTCCTTTACTTCGTCAGCCATTGTTAAAATGTAGCTTAACTCTTCATGTTATTTTACCATAGTATTTATATTTTGAATATTAGACCGCTCAGTCGGTACAATTATTCTTTTATTTCTTTTGCAAGTTTGTTTATTGCTTTAGTTTCTATTCTTGAAACATACGATCTTGATATTCCCATTTCTTTTGCTATTTCATGCTGAGTTTGCGGCTCTGCTCCGTTTAATCCAAATCTTAATTCTAAAATAGTTCTCTCTCTTTCTTGCAAACTACTTTTTATTTTTTCATATAATTTTTTTATTCTTAATTTTAGTTCAATTTCTTCTTCTATTGGTTTATCATCATTTTCTAGTATCTCTTTTAATGTTATTGTATTATCATCTTTGTCTTTTCCTATTGGATCTTCTAAATAAACTTCTGAATTTAATTTTTTTATAGATCTAAGATACATTAGTATTTCATTATCAATACATTTTGATATGTATGTTGATAATTTAATATTTTTATGTACATCATAACTGTTTATTCCTTTTATTAATCCTATTGAACCTATTGATATTAAGTCATCTTGGTCAACATTTGAATTTGCATATTTTTTGCACACATGTGCTACTAGTCGTAAGTTATGTTCTATTAAAATATTCCTTGCTTCCTCATCCCCTTTGCTCATCATTTGTATGTATTTCTTTTCTTCTTCACTGCTTAAAGCTTCTGGAAACAAGCTATTATTGGCTATGTAACCAACAGCAAATGTCCCAGAACCCATAAAGGATAAAAATCCTCCAATTACTCCTCCAAGAAACATAAAAGCACCTCCGATTAAACTTACATTTTATTATATGCACGTTTAATTCAGAAGTGCCTGACCTCTTATTTTTTTCTTCTTATCATCCAACCAGTTTCACATTTTATAGGCAAATGCATTTTTACTGATTGTCCTAATTTTCCTGGATTTACAGTTTCTATTTCTTCATCTGTTTCTGTATCCCACATTTTGTTTATAGTAAATTCTTCTGGTGTTATTCTATCTGGAATTAATATTTCCATTTTATCTCCGACATTTAGCTTGTTTCCTATCTTAAGAATTGATTTATCTTCATTATATTCTAATACTTGTGCTCCATATTCATATTCTGGATTATATTGTTTTCCTTCATATTCTTGAAAATCTTTATTGCTTTTATCATTAAAGAAAAACTCTGTTAACCCTCTTGTTTTTACTTTTTCTAGCTCTGTTAAGTATTTGTTATAATCATATCCTTGTGGATTATTTATATAATCATCTATCGCATTTCTGTATGCATTAACAACACTTGCAACATAATATTCAGATTTTAGTCTACCTTCTATTTTCAAGCTGGTTACTCCCATGTCAACTATATCTGGTATTCTTCTAATTAGACATAAATCTTTTGAAGATAGTATATATGTTCCATTGCTGTCATCTTCAACAGGCATTAAATTTCCCGGATTATTTTTTTCTTCTAAATATATATTATATGCCCATCTGCAACTTTGTGCACAATCTCCTAAATTTGCGTTTCTACATGCAAGAAAATCACTTAGATAGCATCTTCCTGAATATGCCCAGCAAATTGCTCCATGTACAAATATCTCTGTTTCAAGTCCTTGTGGTATATTGTTTATAAGTTCGCGGATTTGTTCTTTGTTCATTTCTCTTGATAATATAACTCTTGATGCTCCATTTTTGTACCAAAATTTTGCTGTATGGCTACTTAAAGTATTTGCTTGTGTACTAATGTGAATTGGTATGTCTGGTGCTATCTCATGTATCATATCAACAACTCCACCGTCTGATACAATTACCGCATCAACAGCTAATTTGTTTAACATTTCTACTTGTGATTTTATATCATCATACATATTATCTGGTGCATAGATATTAATGGTTGTATATACTTTCTTTCCTATACTATGAGCATATTTTATCGTTTTAGCTAATTCATCATTATCAACTTCTGCTCTGCTTCTTAATGACAATGCTCCTGTTCCACAATATACTGCATCTGCTCCATATAAAAATGCTACTTTTGCTTTTTCGAAAGACCCTGCTGGGGCTAATAACTCTGGTTTATTCATGATTTTATTTTACTATTTATTCTCCTTATTATATTTGACTTTATTATTATATCAGAGTTTTGGCTAAAAATAAAGCCCTTATTGCCAATCTTTTTCTTTGGCAATAAGGGTAATGTTTATATTGAGAAAGCTAGATCATAAGCTCCCCATATTACAGTCTTTAGATTTCCTACTTTTTCTGCATCTCCTAATAAATGTACATTTTTATGTTCTTTTAAATATTCTTCGTTTGCTAATTCTGAACCTGCTATATATCCTACTGATGTTATAACAGAATCAACTGCAAATCTTTGTGATTCTTTTTCTTTAGCTTGTTTTATTACAATTGTTTTTGGAGTAATTTTTTCTACATTTGTTTCTGTATATACTGGAACTTCATAGAATTTCAATAAATCTCTTAAACAACTTGAGTTTGCCATACATAGTCCTTTTACTTTTAATATATCATCAGCAACTTCGATTATAATTGGATGTTTTCCCTGCTTTACTAAGTCATAAGCTATCTCACAACCTGTTAAGCCTCCTCCTATTATTGCTACTTTGTCTCCGACTTCTTTATATCCTCTTAAATATTCTATTGCTTCTACTGTTGTTTCATTATTAGCACCTTCAATATTTAAAGTTCTTGGTTTGGCACCTGTTGCTATTATTATCTCATCTGCTTCAATTTCTGATAAATCATCTATTTCTCTATTAAAGTCAATGTCTATTTGAAGTTCAATTGCCTTTCTTTTATACCATTCAATTAATTGTTTGTCTTTTTCTTTAAATGATGGTGCTGCAGCCGCTTTGAACACTCCGCATACTTCATTTGATTTTTCATAAATTTTTACTTGATGGCCACGTTGTTTTAATATGAATGCTGCTGTTAATCCAGCAATTCCAGCTCCTATTATTGCAACTTTCTTTGGTTCATCTGTTTTTGTTATTGTGTATTTCTTTTCATTAAATGTGCGAGGATTTAATGCACAATGTCCTTGATTCTTTGTTCCATCTTCTGTCATCTCACAACCAACACCTTTATAATGATATGTTGGCAAACATGCATTATGGCAAGAGATACAAGGTAATACATCTTCTATTCTATCTTCTTTTATTTTTGTTATGTATTCTGGATCTGCTAAGAATTGTCTTGCAATTCCCATTCCATCTAATTTGCCTTCTTCTATAGCTTTGGCAGCAGTGTCAGCTTGCATTCTTCCTGCACATACTACTGGAATTGTAACGGCTTTCTTTATTTCTTCTGCTTCATTTAAGTTACAGTTTAAAGGCATATACATTGGTGGATGTGCCCAATACCAAGCATCATAAGTTCCATTATCTGCGTTTAGCATATCATATCCTGCGTCTTGTAGATATTTTGCTGCTTTTATTCCTTCTTTTAAATCTCTTCCTACTTCTTTATATTCGGTTTCTCCTGGTACTGCACCTTGTCCAAATCCTTTAGTCTTAGATGTAACTGAAAATCTTATTGATACTGGATAATCGCTTCCACAAGCTTCTTTTATTGCTTTTACAACTTCTACTGCAAATCTATATCTATTTTCGAAAGATCCGCCATACTCATCTTTTCTCTTGTTTGTATATTTCGTTGTAAATTGGTCTAATAAATATCCTTCATGTATTGCATGGACTTCTACTCCATCGACTCCTGCTTCCTTGCATAATAATGCTGTTTTTGCATAAGCATCAACATATTCATGAATTTCATCTGTTGTCATTGCTCTATGCATTATCTCTGGTAACCATCTATTAGGCTCTTCTGATGGAGCAACAAGTAAATCATTAAAATTAAATAATGGTTTTGCTAATACTTTTAAGAATTTACTTTCATACATTTGTTTTAATATTAATGGCATGGTAAACGATCTTCCCCAGCCTGCACCTAATTGGAAGAATACTTTTGAACCATAGCTATGAATTTCATCTATTAATGGTTTTGCTTTTAAAAATTCTTTTTCTTGCTTATATGCCCACTTATTTCCCATCATGCTTTTTAATAAAATCATTCCAGGAATTATAAGTCCTATATCATTTTTAGCTCTTTCTATATAATAATCATGAACTTTTTCTCCATTGTATTTTGCTTTTGCCATACCGTCTACTATATTAGTACCTTCCATTGGCTCTAACACAAATCTGTTCTTTATCTCTAGTTTTCCTATGTTCATTGGTTTAAACAATGCTTCATATTTTGGGTTCATTTTTATATCCTCCTCTTTCGTGTTCCTATTTTTCTTAATAATATCATACTGATTTTTAATTATCAATATTTTTCTATAATTCTATATCATCTTTATTTATTGGATTGTTTCTATCTGCTGTTCCTACTATCTTGTTGTTATCATTTTGTATTATATCTGTAATTTCTTTTTTAGATTTTTTCTGGAATTTCTGACTTTCATTTGAATACATATAATATGTGTTTTGTCCATTAGGTTCTTTTGCAAATGGCTTTACTTTTATTATTGAAACGAGATCATGCACATTTCCATTTCTAGCTATTGTGTATGATTTTAGTCTTGCAAATTCTTCTGGCTTTAGCACAGTACCTGCGACTTGCATATACATTCTTATCATATCGAGATAATTTATTCTTCCTTGTTTATCTATTATTCCATCCATGTTATCTGCTAAATAGTCTAATTTATATATTAATCTTTCATTCTCTGGTACATCTTCTCTTTTAAACACATACTCTTTTAACAAATTTTCATCATTCATTTCTTTTTGAAGCTGAATTAATGTATCTGATAAATATATATTTTTTCCTTTTGTGCGTAATGTGTATCCTAATTTTGAATCCATTTTCTCTAATTCATCAGCTGGAATAGTGTCAATCTTACCATATTTCTCTTCTAGGTTAAATTTATATAATTCATTATCGATTCTTACTGCTTTTCTTACGCCTTCCGGATCTACTTCATATCCAAATTTTTTTGTTTTTTCATGTGATTTTATTCTGCTTAAATCTGCAATTATGTTTGCAATGTATGTTTTTCCATTAATTTTCATTATTGTATCAACATGTGAAAGCTCTGCTCCTGGATATTTCATTACTGTTTCAGCTTCAATCCCCACTCTTGGATCTGTTAATATATCTACATACAGCTCAGCCATTGATTTACATATTCCTTCAAATCTATCATCTACTCTTTGATTGTAATCTCTGACTTTTTCTTCTCGTGTTGAATAAATAAATTCTTGACTTTCGCATAATTCTTTTCCTAATTCCAGATAAACATAATATGCTTTTTCCATTTGTGCTAAGTTTTCTGGCATTTTTTCTATTATATGTTCTATTCTTTCTTCTTTTGTTGGCGGAGTAGGCTTTTTCTCTTCTTTCGGAGCTTCTAGTTGTAATAACTTTTTTCTGCCTAATAACGCATTTATTATATCTTTTATTTTCATTTTTTACCTCTTATGGAGATAATTATATCATAGTGATTCTTAAAATGAAATATTAATTTACTATTTATGAATACTAATATGTATATCATTTATATCTGCTTTAAATTCTCTTGAAATTATATTAGATATTTGCGCTACTTGCTCTGTTTTTAGATTTTCATTTTGTTTTACAACAACATTTATGTTGTTATCGTTTAAAAGGATTACAACATCACTAAAATTCTTCGTTTTTATTAAATTTTCTGCTATTGATATTGCATTTTTTCGATTATTGATATTTTTTATTTCTTCACTTGATATTTGTTTTTGATCTGAACTTATTTTCTCATTTTCAAGTATTTTCTGATATGTTTCTAACATCTGAGAATACATTGTGTCTCTTTCTAATCTGGTTTGTGTAAAGTAATCTGAACTTGCTACTGTTTCCTGCGCTGTTTCATTTTTTTCTTGCAAATAGATAATATCATTTGTTTCTTTAGCAGTATCATCTATTCTTACATCATTTTCATATACATTTGTGCTTACTAGTTGTGCATCTCCTACTTCTGCAAATTCATTACCTTCAGTTTGGTTATTTGTATAGTTTAAATATCCTGCTGTTACAAACATTAGAGCAAGTGTAAGTATTACTATCTGATTTTTCTTAAATATTGTTGAGAATATTTCTTTTTTCTCTTCCTTTTTTTCTGATTCATTTTTATTATTTTGATTTAAATATCTATTTATATATTCTGAATTAACTTCTATGGCATTTTCTGCTTCGTGTTTTTTCTCTGGCTTAAGTTTTAATTTTTCTAAAAGACTTTTTTTCTTTAGCCTTTTTCCTGTTTTTATGTATGTAATCCTCATTTAATTATCCTCCATCTTAAAGACTTGTATCTTATGTGTTGCGAGTCCTGTTGCCGCTTCAACAGCTTGAATAATATTGGCTTTTATTGTTGCATTACTTGCACCTTGTGCAGCAATTATTGCACCTTCTATTTTTGGACTTATTATGCTTTGAGTAACTGGCTCTTTGCTTCCATCCTTGTTTTCTTTATAGATTACTTCTTTTTGAGAGTTTACCTCTGTCGTTGTTCTAGTTCCACCACCACTATCAGTTTCATTTATGTTGCTTGTTTTAGAATCCTCATTATATACAGGATTTATTGTGCTTGTTTCTGAATATGTTATCATCACTCTTACTTTTCCTACTCCAGAGATATGTGATAATATGTCTTCTAGCTTTGTTTCTATTTCGTTTTGACTTACCTCTGCTGATACTTGAACTGCATTAGTCTCTATTTTTTTAGTTTCTTTCACATTATTATCTCCACTATCTTTCCATATATAATTTATTGCAACAGCTGTTATTATTAATATTACTATTAGAACTATAATGTTCTCAGTTTTTTTCTTACCTTTAAACATATTTTTTAGTTTATCATTCATTATTACGGCCTCCATTTTGTTATTCAATAATTATTTTGGACTTATCTATTTTATATGTTTCACTAAGATGTTCTATTATTGTCAGTTTATCACTAGTTGCTATTCCTTTCACCTTTTCTTCTTTTTCGGTATTTTGATTAATTTCTATTTTTACTTGGTTTATTTCTCTGCTTTCTTTTGAGTATTCTTCTAGCTGGCTTATTTCTATTTTATTAATATTGCATTCTTCATCTGTTTGGATATTGATTGTTTCCGCTTCATATCCTTTTGCTTTTAACTCTGCTGTTATATTGTTTTTTACTTTGCTTATAAATAGTTGTTTTACATTATCATTATATTGAGTTGTATTATTGGGAGATTCTACTTCTGCCATGCTCGGTATATATTGATTTAAATCGTATTTTGATAAATCTACTTTTTTGTCTAACACTGGTGTTAATATTGTAAATAATATATATACTCCAATTATCATTTTTATGTATTTCTTATTTTTTCCTTCTGGAAGTATCATTGTTATTATTGAACCTATTACTATTGCAATTATTATACTTTGTGACCATTTACTAATTGCTGATATCATACAGCCTCCTTATTGATACATTAATCCGCTATTTGATAATTTCATTACTATTGCAATTCCTATTATAATCATTGCCACTATTGCGCACATTATCGCAAGAAATATTTTAAATGTTCCTGCCATTTGCTCTATTAACCCGTACTATTTTTTCATCAGCTATTGGCTGGCATAATGCTGCACCTAAGTAATATGTTATTGTTAATGCTGTTAAATTTAATATTGGTTGTATACATATACACATTACCACTATTATTCCTACAATTCCCACTGCATTTTTTATTATGTTACTATATCCTAATACGGTATCTATTGCATCCCCTAATATTCCTCCTACAACTGGAATTGCATTTGATACTATTGATTTTCCTGCTTTTAATGTAACTCCATCTAGTCCACTTGTTACTCCTCCTTCTAATGTGGTTAGTGTCATAAATAGTCCGAGTACGGTTGTTAATACCCATACTGATCCTTTTTTGAAGAATTTTGATAACTTGTCCACTTGAACTTCGTCTGAAATCTTAGAAATTATTCCTAAAGCTGTTGCTACCAATATAATCGGAATTATTACATTTACTATTAAATTGCTTATAAATGTAATTAAAAATAATAACATTGGTTCTATCATTCTTGATGTTACGATATTTCCTGTTGTTATCATAAGAGTGCTTAATAGTGGTATTAGGGTGTTTGTGAATGCACTTAAATTCTGTATTGATGTTTTTATTCCTGTGATTATGTCCGAAAAATTTTTCATTACTAATGTTATTATTAATATGTATTGAATATAATATGCTATTTTAGCTATTGATTCATTTCCTAAATTTTCGCTTATTGCTTTTAATATGCTATGTATTATCACAACTACAATTATCCCTGCTATCATTGTAATTGCGCCTTTCATGTTATCTCCAAGTATTGCAATTATGTATTTTATTATTTTTGTATTATCTAATTTTCCTGATACTGTTTCTTCGAAAATCTGTGAAATATCTATATTTCCAGTATACTTGTCTGCTTCACTTATAAAATCTCCTATTCCTAAAGCTTTTTCTTGACTACTTATTATCTCATCTTTTTCATCTGTACTATTTTGCGTAGCAAGTACTCTGTTTGGCATGAAATACAACATTATTATGATTAATATAATTATTATCTTTTTTTCCAATTTTCTTACTCCTTTTTCAAGGTAATATCTTAAGTACTGTTTCTAACAATGCGCTTATAATTGGTATTGACATTGAGATTATGATTACTTTTCCCCCTATGTCTACTTTGCTTGCTATTGCATTTTCTCCTGTATCTTTGCAAATACTTACTGCAAATTCTGTAAGTATCGCTATCCCTGTTATTTTTATTAAAATCTTTATAAACTGAGTATTTACATTTGCTTTATTTGATATGTCTTGTAATAAATTTATTATTCCTTTAAATGTGTCAGTAAGCATTGTTAGTATTAAAACTCCTGCAATTATTGAGGCATACATTGCAAATTCTGGTTTATATTGTTTTAGTATTACTATGATTATTACTGATATTAAACCTATTCCTATTATTTTGATAATTTCCATAGATTTACTCCTCTAAAGATTAAACATGGTTCTTACTGAGTCAAATAATGAACTTACCTCTTTTATAACCATTGATAGAACAATTATAAGACCAGCAAGTGTTGTCATCATTGCTTGATCTTCTCTTCCTGCTCTTACTAGTACTTGATATAACACTGCTACTAATATTCCTATTGCCGCTATCTTAAATAATAAATCTATACTCATATTAATTTTCCTTTCCTTGATTTTTATACTAAAATTATTACTATTGCTAGTCCTATTGTTGCTCCCAAGGTTTTGTATAATTTTTCATTTTTCTTTCTTTCCATTTGTGCATCTTCAATTTTATTTTCTAGAAATTTCATTGTTAATCTTATTTCATTAACTTGTCCATCCAAATCCATTTGTCCTAGCATTTTTGCTAGTCCTTTTATTGTGTCTTTATCTCCTTTATTTAGCTTTGTTTCTGATTCATCTATTGCTTTTTCCCATGCTTCACCTGCAGACATTATTTGCATATTGTCTGATGCACTTTTAAATATATTTCCTATACTTGATATACATTTTTCCGATATTTCTTTAAAAACATCTGGAATCGGTTCATATGTAAATTTTATTTTTTCTTCAAATATGTTTAAAGCATTTAACATTTCTTTTAATTCTTTTTCTCTTGTTATATATTTTCTTGATATAGTAATTCCGCATGCTGTGGACAAGCAAAATATCCCAAATAAAATAATAAATTTTATAATTATCATTATTTTTTCCTCTTTTCTTTTGT
>ULTZ01017822.1_pt1 | contig 23160 bp, 18 predicted proteins | sample 1957981 | NCBI WGS metagenome assembly ULTZ01 (sample SAMEA4835745, study PRJEB28245) | human gut metagenome | biome: gut microbiome; material: fecal sample | place: Denmark | collected 2008
GGGCCTTGATATCTTAAAATCAAAGTGTCAAAGATGGGAAATTACTTCACGGATATTTATTCTTAGATAAGAAAATGACATTTCACCTTTTGTATTTGATACAATTTTTGGCACAATGTCACAAATGGATCCTTAACCGGATCAGGTGTTGGTAAAGATTGCCTTTGTTTCCTGGAACTTGGCAATGGACTTCCCTGGCACATATTTAGCAAGATATATAACACACTTATAATCAAAAGAAAAGAGCAGCCGTTTTCCGATTGCTCTTTCCCTGAGGAATCAGTTCTTTTTTTAAAGACGTACTGTGTCGAATTTAAAGATGATCCGTGTCAATTTTCGGAACTACCGGCTCTTGTACGGTCCGGAGACATTCTTCACGGTCATCTTGCCGTCAGAGTCTGACACCTTGTTGATTTTTTCTCATCTATGATGAATTGAACGAGAAGTATTGTCAAGATAATGGACGTATTGTCATGCGTGTAAGTTTCCGCAGATTTTGCGGATTATTTATCGCAAGTCTTGAAGCCATTTGCATTTGCGCATTTCCGGATTTCACACAAGAAGTTGCAGTAAAAGGTCTTAGCCCCATTCATCCGGCAGCCCTCGCATAGGCATCGCACTTTTCGCAGTCAAGCCCACAAATGGCTATCAATCGTTTCATACGTCTGTCATATATTTCGGTTTATCTTCACAAACGCCATATCTCCGACATACAATCGAGTAGGAGGAAGCTGATACTGAGTAAAAACACGAGTAACGACGAGTAAATTTCGAGTAATTTCAACAAGTAAAAACAAGCTCAGAAAGTTTCCAAAGTATCTTTTCAACAAAAAACGAGTAAGTAAACCGTCAAAAATGACGAGTAAATTTTACTTACTTTTTAAGCGTCCACTCTTTATTGTTGTTCAGGTAAATCTGTTGTCTTCTTTTCAGTTTTGCAAGAAGATTGCCAATCTTGTAGATTTTGTTCTGCATATCTCGGTCTGCCGGAAGATAATCAAGGACAAGTTCGTTTATCTTACTTCGAGACAAGGATTTGTGTTCTTTCAAAGATTTAAGTATCAAGTCACAGCAAAATTCATCGCTAAATCCTTTTCGCTTTGAATACTCTATCTCCTTGCCCATTGATTGAGCCAAAGATTTGGAAATAAACAGATTAGGTTTTCTTCCTTCAATAAGATTTGCCTTTCTCAGCGCTTTTATCGCAGCGTCTGAAAGAGGTTTACGCTTCTGGACACGATCAAGAAGCACTGCAGTGGAAAGATCAATGCTGGCATCTTGGATAAGCCGGACACTATAATCAATGTCTATCACGTTTCCAGGCACAATAAGTTTCACTCCCCCATCTTCTGTCTGGTCATAATCAGGCATAGGAAGATACCTGTCTTTTTGTCGGACAAACATTGTATGAATTCCGTAACCCTGCGAATCAATCATCTTGATATTGACCATAGCCTGGACCAAAAATGGATTCCTGTACTTCTTCGGTGTTTTGATTCCTTCAATATAGTCTTCATATTTACCCTCAAAAAAGTCTCCTGCATTCCAGAACTCCAGACATTCCTCTTTCTCCGTTACTATAATACGGCAATTCGACTGATAGCGCTGATGTGCAATACAATTATGCAAAGCCTCCAAGATGATCATTTCATCATATTTCCATACTTCTGTTGGAATCAATGTGTTGTCAGGATAGATCTTAAATCTGTAGTTGCGGATTTTTGCCAAAACCTTACTTGTGGACAGCAAGAATGGAACTGAGAATACTTCCGCAGCCGACTCTGTCGCAGTTTGAAGTTTCCAGTCAATTTGTGCGATATGTCCTAAGAGATGAGCTGATTCCTCCTTTCCCAATAGGAGCAAGGCCGTCCTCGTCACGCTGCCTCCTATAGTAAGCTTTGCCTTGTCAAGAAATGTAGTGTCAGTCCAACTATTTATTTCAGAAGACAACTTTGGATAACGTTCCTTGAATCCTTTTCGCGCTACCGCTATTGCTTCAGGATCCAAATCTTCAATCGTAGCATCGTCAACAATCACTTTGCTCCAATCTGTCTTTGAGTTATAGATTTCACGTATCCAGTCCGTGTATGGGCGTAGCGATGTCTTTGACTCGTTAATTCTGACGAAAGGCTCATTATTGAACATTGTAGGTTCCCCTTCAGCAGCCGGTATCTTTACAAAGACAACTCGAACCATATCACTATACCTGAATTCTCCTATTTCAAAACGAATTTTCGGCGATATTCCCAATCGAAGGAACAATTCCAGAGATTGGCCCGACCTTATATTTGTATGCTCAGGGTCAAAAGTCGTTCCTTTAACAGCCAAGGTGTCATTATCAACGCCAAAAAACAAATAACCAAAATCAACGTGATCCAAGCAGGCACCATTGGACAATGCTGAAATATATTCACCAAGAACTTTCGCATCTAAATAGTTGCTTTTGAACTCAATGAATCTGTTTTCTCTTTTATAGTGTTGAATAAAAGAGTCTAGCAGCTTTGTATAAAAGATATTATCAAACATATCGCGTCGTTTTTTTACAAAGTTATTTAAAATTCATAAACATTACTGCATTTCATTTCCATTTCCAGCCACACAACCCACATAACGCACTGATAATCAAAAGAAAAGAGCAGCCGTTTCCCGGTTGCTCTTTCCCTGAGGAATCAGTATTTTTTAAAGACGCTCTGTGTCAATTCCAAAGACGGCCTGTGTCAGATTTTATAATTACCGGCTTTTGTACGGTCCGGAGACATTCTTCACGGTCATCTTGCCGTCAGAGTCGGATATCGTCATCACGTAGTACTGGCTTCCGCCTTCACGCACACTGACCACGATATTGCCGTCATAACCCTTCACCTTGGCAGCGTCAGCATCGGACACCTTGTTGTCCACGATGGCGAGCACTGCAATAACTACCTGGTAGATAATGGAACCCGCCGAACTATCTCAGAGGGCGATGTAACAATTTTGAATTTTCATGAAACTACTTGTTTTCGCAATGGTCATTCATCTTTGGCAACCACAGATTAAACAGGGGGTCGGTTATTCGATAATGAGCGCCTCTAGTAGACTGAGTCTCTTTGGAAATCAGGCCGGTTTCAAGCATTCGGGTGATGTAAGGGGATATCTTTCCGGCTTCCTGCCCTGTTATATTGCGGATATCAGACAATTTGAGCCCTTCCGTTTCGCCCGCCAGGGCACACATGACTCTTTGTTGCTGGGGAAGAAGTTTGTCAAATATGTTTTGATATAGCGGCGATATGCGTTTTACCAAAAGGCTTAAATCTTCTTCGCTTGTCGGGGAATTGTAAACGATTTCTTTCACCATATCGACGGCGCCGGGTGTTTTAGGCAGATATGCCATAAGGGCCTTTGCCCTTTTTATTTGAGCGACATCACATCCGATAATAAGACGGTAGTCATTGTCGGAAAGCGGCTTAAGGTAGTGAATGTGAAATCCTTCGAACAACGCGGCTCCGTAATGTGTCAGTTGAGGCATTACGGTAGGGGCTGTCGCAACAAGTATAGGACCGTCCGTTTCTGAAAGGATGCCGCGAAGTGCAAATTGTTCTTCATTGGACGTTCTTTGCAGATAATAATGAAAGTCATCCACAAACAGGACGCTACGTCCTTCATCGGGCATGCACAGCATATCCTTATTGGAAAAAACCATACGTCCGTCTATCCATGTCGGCATAACCCCGGAGTGGGCAGATGCTGTGTCAAAAAGCTGTCTCAACATGAAAGTTTTGCCACCTCCAGGCGCCCCGATTATAATCTGAGGCTGCCCCGCACTTCCTTTAGTCTCTTTCTCTAAATCATGAAGGACTGCCTTGAATACTGCTTCGTTAAACAGTACTCCGTTATTGGACAAACTTCCCATACCAGTAATCTCTTAAAAGCGGTGAACGGAAAGAGCGAACGGGACCCTTGCGGAGAAGATAACCGTCATTCTCCAGCATTTCAAGGACTTTGCTGAGCAAAAGGTCTGTTTCTCCTGCATTGGAGGGGTCCTGTCCAGTCATCAAAATGCCAAGCAGCGTTTCACGCCTGAGGCCGCTTCTCCTTGCCGATAGTCCATTCAGAATCAAACGTGCCGGTCTTTCCATTTCACGGTACTCCGCAAGGCGCTCTAACCAAGTATTCAGGTAACTCTCGGAACAAAGTTGCCCGTAAGCCGTATCTATGTCTTCTTTGGAAACGGCTCCAGTATAATTGTCACGCAGTTTGGAGAAGAGGATTTGGATAAAGTATGGAATATTCCAGTGTAACTTTTCCAATGCATATATTATGTTTTCTTCATCCATATTCATCCCTTCTCCCTGGCACAGCCCCTCCATAAGGCCACGGGCTTCCTCCGGGGTAAGTTCATCCAAGCTGAAATCCGTCAGGTCATTTATAGCATAACTGAGATTCAGGGATGCCGTAAAGTTTTTCAGCCCGACCGAACCACAAAATAGCCACCGGACTTTAGTCCCGGCAACCTGTCTGAGACTCCGGAGCCAATTTAGGATAAATGACACTTTTTCCTCGCCGCCATCACTTTTCAGGAGTACCCCAAGAAAGAGCGTAAGTTCATCAACCACGATGAAGGTTTCCTCATCGTGACGGATCAATTCTTTCAAGGACTTATATAGGTCTTCTTTCCTCTCGGGAGAAGACAGATCAAAGCCGACAGGGCCGATTGAAATCTTATTGATTCTGTCCAGTATAGCCTTTGCACCTTGGAGCATCCCGTCGGTTTTCTGCCTCCATACGTGATTCCTTTCAAAATATTCGATAATCAAATACAGGAAACCGTCCTCTGTGGTAGTCTGTTCCAAATCGATATACACGCATTTCCATCCCTGCGCTTTTTTGTCCTCTATCAAACGCTTGGCAAATGACGATTTGCCTATACGGCGAGGAGCAGACAGCAATAGTGAATGTCCGCTATCCAACAACCGGTTTGCAATTCCCAACTCTTTCTCTCGCCCGTAAAAATCTTTTCCTTCTACCGGAGGCCCTATTCTGTTTTCTATACTCATAAGAGAATCTATTTTAACACTCAAATATAGAAAGAATTTTTTATAGAAAAAACTTTTTATAGAAAATCGTTTATATTATTGCCCGGTGTATCTGCTACGCAATTCCTGTGATGATATTATTATAGGGCCATTTAAAAATGGCAGACCTTCCGGACGGTACGGCCGTTCTCGATAACCTCAGCGATATTCTGAACGTTTCCAAGGTCCAGGATGAGGTAGTCAGGTAGTTTAGAAACAGGCCTTCAGTCTCTGAGGAATATAATACTTTGCGGTAAATAACCCGCAGAATTTGCGGATTATTTGCCGCAAATGTGGTCGTCATAGAGCGCCATGACGGATTCGTGCACTTTTGTTTATTCGCCGGCAAAGATAGTATATGCCGTAGGGTACGAGTCAAGAGAAAAATGAAAAAAGTTTAATGGACACATCTATTTCGGTTGCAACCATAAATTTTTCAAAATTCTTATGGTTTGAAATATAAAATCGCTATCTTTGCCCAGTAAACAAAACGGTTATTGTCATGGAACAAGCAGAACTTCAGCCACTATACGACAGCTACCACCGCAAAATCGCAAAGGTTGACCTGCGCTTCAAGCGTTATCTATACAGCCAGATCAATTGGAAAGCGCGTATTATCAGCATCAAGGGCGCCAGGGGCGTTGGAAAGACCACCATGCTCCTCCAGCATATCCTGGAGAACTATGAGGACATCGACCAGACTCTCTATGCCTCGCTGGACAATCTGTGGTTTGCCACACACAGTCTGATGGATCTCGTCGACTGGGCGGACCGGCACGGCATTTCCCGGCTCTATCTGGACGAAGTTCATCGTTACGAAGGGTGGTCCCAGGCACTGAAAAACATCTACGATGACTACCCCGATATGAGCATCGTCTATACCAGCAGTTCCCTGCTGGTCCTCGACAATGCAACCGTGGATATGTCCCGTCGTCAGACTCCATACACCTTGTACGGTCTCTCATTCCGCGAATATCTTGATTTGGAAAGCATCTTCAAGACTGAGGCGATTCCGCTGGAAGACATTCTGAAGCACCACGTAAAAAAAGCGATGGAAATCGTCGGAAGCATCAAAGTGGCTCCGCTCTTCGAAGCGTACCTTGCCCACGGCTACTACCCCTTCTACCGTGAACTCCTGGAGGATTTTCCTTCCCGGCTGCGTGAGACCGTCACTGTCGTCATTGATTCCGACCTTCCCGCCGTGGAGAATGTAACCTATGAAACACTGCAGAAGGTGAAGAAACTCCTGATGATCATCAGTGAGCACGTCCCCTTCGAGCCCAACATGTCGGAACTCTGGCGGCAACTCTCCACGGACAACGAATCCGGGCTCAAGATGCTCTACGCTCTCGACAAAGCCCAGGTCCTCGCTCTGCTCACAGCCAAGACCAAGAATTACAAGTCCCTTACCAAGCCTGACAAGATATTCCTCGGCAATCCCAACCTGATGCACGTCCTGTGTCCGAAAGTGGACAAGGGAAACGAGAGGGAGACATTCTTCATCAGCCAGCTGCGCGTCCTACACGACGTCCGTTACCCCAAGCAGGGAGACTTCCTCATCGACGACAAGCACCTCTTTGAGGTGGGCGGCAAGGGAAAGACCTTCGGACAGATTGCGGATGTCCCGGACAGCTACCTTGCAGTTGACGATACCGAGGTCGGCTCCGGTTGCCGTATTCCGCTTTGGCTGTTCGGTTTCCTGTATTAGACATATGATGCATTCGTGCTTATTTGCCGCAAATGTAATCGACATCTAAATCTTTGCAAGATTTACCTTAATTACCGGCTTTTGTACGGTCCGGAGACATTCTTCACGGTCATCTTGCCGTCAGAGTCGGACACCTTGTTGATTTTTCTCTCATCTATGATGAATTAAAGCGAACTTAAAGGCCAGAGCTTAGGATAATTACTCCTCCTCTATCGGTCCGGGAATCAAGTTTCTCTTGTCGGAAATCTTAATTCCGTAAGCAATATTGCGAACTTTACCCTCCTCCGGAATCAGGATACCTATCTCTGCGAGGTGCTGTACATCACGAACTGCGGTATCTGGGGATACCTTGGCGAGTTTCGCCCAGCGCTTGGCAGTAAGTTTACCCTTTTTACCGTCAAGGAAGAGGTTGAGAACGGTGCATTGACGCTCGTTGATATCAGCTTGGGAGTGGTTCTGCCAAAAGACGGCTTTGTCCAGAATGGAAGACAGCATCTCTTCCGCACCCTTGATTGCCCGCAGCATACAATCCAGGTACCACTCAATCCAGGCACTGATGTCAGTTGTGCCTTTCTGGCAACGCTCTAGCATGTCGTAATACTTGTTCTTCTCCTGTCCTATCTGGCGGGACATACTGAAGTATCGCAGCGCCGAGTTGTCTGCCTGGCTCAGCGCCATGTCTGCAATGGCCCTGCCGATACGACCGTTGCCATCGTCAAAGGGATGGATACAGACGAACCAGAAGTGAGCAATGGCTGATTTGACGTAATCTCTGGGGGTAGAAGGGTCATTGAACCATTTTAGGAATATGTTCATTTCTTCCGGAACTCTCTCCGGTGCAGGAGCGTGGTAATGGACCTTTTCCCTTCCAAGAGCACCAGAAATGACGTTCATTTCATCTACGCGGTATTTCCCCACGTTGATTTCCTCGTAACCGTTCCTGCCATTCGGGAAAAGAGCGCAATGCCATCCGAATAGCCGGTCATCGGTGAGAGGCTTGTCGTAACCTTGGACAGCATCCATCATCATTTGCACGATTCCCTCTACGTAATGGCCGTAAGGGACCTCACCTGTAATTTGGACACCCATCCTCCTGGCTATGGAAGAACGTACTTGGTCTGGATTCAGCAACAGGCCTTCAATCTCTGAAGACGCGACGATGTCATGCGTGTAAGCTTCCACTGCTGCACGCTCCTTTACGTCGAAACCAATGGAGGTCAGTATCCCCTCCAGATAACCGGTGGCTTTATTTACGGCAGCAAGTTTGGGATCTATACGGCTCCGGTCCCAATTGAAATGCGGCCAAGTGGCTGTCACGTGTATATACATTGCGCTTCAATTTTCGGCAAATATAATACTCTGCGGCAAATAAAACGCAAAAATTGCGGATTATTAGCCGCAAATGTAATCGGAATGTAGAGTCTCTTATGAAAGTTGTCAGCGCAAGAGGCGTCAAAAACCGCAAATTCTTCGCCTTCGGCTCCTACACCTGGGCAGCGGCAAGCGTCCGTCTCCTGCTCGAACAGGCCACGGCACTCGGCTTCGAGCCAATCACCCTGCCGGAAGGCACAGAAATGTCAGAGTTCAGAGGGTCGTGGCGCAACTGCGACGAGAACCATACACTGCAGTGGAGTGCTTTCCATCCGCAGAAACTTCTATGCGGGTCTCCGGTATTACCGAGTTTGTGAGAATTTTACCGTCCAGGACAATCATCCCAGGTTGTGGAATGTGGTAAGCAATGCCACATGAGTCCCACCACGGCATCTCATTACCGGCAATAATACTATAGAACTGACATCCGGAAAGAGTTGAATCCGCATTCCATCCGCGTTCAAAAACGCCGAGAATTTTCGGAAAACTATCATAGCAGACATCGTCAAAACTTCGTATGGTTTCGGTAAAAAGCTGAGCTTGTACGCCTGCTATGTTTTCCTCCTTTCTGACAGGAAGGCCAATCGATGTAGTGTCGTCAATGAAGCATGCCCAGTCGTGCGCGATTTCCTGTTTATTCGAAGAATATGCCTGATCTGCATATGTAAATTCCACATTGGACATGACCGTCGGGTAACCACAGGCAGCTATTGTAAAAGGGAGCCCGCTGTTTCCCCCTGCTGTGTTCCAGACATGGTTCACAAACATTACATCCTTGAGCTTGGCTGCCACGGACGGCTCCGTACAAGTTGCAATTTCCTGCCACCCGGCAATCTTCACTCCCCTGTCCTTGGCAATGTCAGCCACACGCCCAAGGAATGTCGCATGAAGCGGCCTGCCATACCAAGCACCGGAAGGGACTTCATCTCCCCCTATGTGAATTGCCTCGAGAGGAGTGCCCGCATCAGCATAAAGTCTTATCACGCTGTCGAATACACGACCTATAAACTTATACACCGATTCCAATTCAACACTCATCACATTGTCCGTATATCCCTGTGCTCCACAATAGCGTGAACTGTCAGCCGGATTTTGCAGACGCATAGACTCATCCCCGGTCCTTTTCTCGTATGCTTTCATGGAATATATTGCAGCACGGCTATGGCCCGGAGTGTCAAACTCAGGAATTACCCTTATTCTGCGTTCCCATGCGTAACGGAGTATATCCTTAAACTCATCATTATTATAGAAACCATTGGACAAGGCGGAAGAATGAGGGTCCGCACAGCCGTCGTATGAAGGCTGCAGACCGAGTTCCGGATTAAGGCAATGGAAAGCACCGACTGAAGTAAGCTCCGGTATCCCGTCAATTTCCAGCCTCCAGCCCTCGTCATCAGCGAGGTGAAGATGGAGGTAATTCACTTTGTAGCCGGAAAGAATGTCTATAAGTCTCTTGAGGTTAGCCGGCGTGGTGAAGTTCCTTGACACATCAAGCATATAACCACGATACTGAAAGTCCGGCCAGTCTTCGACATAGACATTTCTGAGGAGTTCCGCACCGCTGTTACGGCGCAGTTTAGAAAGAGTCATCCGCGCATAGAACTCCCCGTCGGCATCATTAGCGATTATCGACACCTTTCCGTCCAAATCAATCGACAGACGATACCATCCGTCCGGTTTTTCCACGCCAGTCATCAATGAATGGTTCTGTACATATTGGGAAGAATGGAGATTATTATCCTCCCTGAGTTCGCGGTCATCTTTGAACGGAGTCCCGCTCACTCGCTTGAGAGAAGGTATGATGTCTGTGACACCCGGGCGACCGGCTTCCAATGATGCATTATAGCCGTACCAGAACTCTCCGTCTGATTCCAGCGGAAGATATTCGTAAACGGTATTCAAGGCTGTACCGGTGGATGATTCGGAATTCATGTCCTGAAGTACGAATCCTTCGGGAGCCCAACTTCGCCGGGGAAGCGGAGCAGAGCGGTAGGATATGACCAACGAATCTCCGAAGCCGAGACCATCCCGAGGAGTTATTTTATAAAGGTTCCCCTGCACCTGCCTTATATCGGCATCCGAACCTTCAAGGACATCGAGGCCCGCAGGCATCTGAGAGAACCAGATTGTCCATTTTTCCGGCAACGATGCGGCATTATCGATTACTATTCTGTGGATACACTTACCGTCATTCTCCTCGCCTTCAATCCAACGGATTTCAGGACCTTTCCACGAGCAGGAGATCGTCAGAACGAATGTTCCAATTATCGAGAAGCATCCGCAGACTAACAAGTCAATGTGTTTAAAAATGTTCTTCATACTTCAACGGGCAAGTTCTTCCCTTGTATTCCCAACACATTCTATCAGAAGGGACTGATCTCCACAAGCAAGACGGAACTCCCCTGGTTCAAGAACCCAGTTCAGACCATTGTCCACAAATGCAAGGTCGGAAGCCTTGAGTTCAAATGTGACGGTCGTGCTCTGACCCGGTTCGAGAGAAACTTTCGCATAGTCACGGAGCCGCCTTACATCCGGTGTCAATGAGGCGCACAAATCCGAGCAGAACAGCAACACTGCCTCTTTGCCGACCACTTTCCCGGTGTTCCTGACATCCACGCTGACCTTCAGTACGTCGCCCGCATGAAATTTCTGTTTGTCTGCCGTGAGGTTGGAATATTCAAAAGTCGTGTAACTCAAACCAAATCCGAAAGGCCACTGGCTCTCGATATTAGCATTGTAGTCATAAAGACCATCCATCGTCGCACGGTTTTCACAGAGCTTGTAGTCGTAGGTATTGAGGCGGTTCACATATTTCGGATATGTGTAAGGCAGCTTCGCGCTGAAGTTCTCCTCACCGCAGAGAAGGGACGCAAGCGCGTCTCCTCCATAATTGCCTGGAAGAAGAACTGACACAATGGCATCTGCCATCGGTTCAATGTCGTTTATTATTCTCGGACGTCCTTCATTAAGAATCAGGACAAGAGGCTTTCCTGCTGTCGCAAGAGCCTTGACAAGTTCACTCTGGTTCAGAGAAATCGTAAGGTCATTGATGTTGCCTTTGGTCTCGCAATATGAGTTTTCCCCTATTGCAGCGACAATCACATCAGCATCTGCAGCCGCACGGACAGCCTTTGCAAAATCACCCCTCGTCTCCTGACGGAAATCTCCGTATTCCGGATATTCAAGAACAGGAACATACTCCACTTTTCTGAATTTTGCTGAAAGCGCCTCCCGAATCGTGTTGTATTTTCCGGTAAAATCCTGTCTTTCGGAGCAATCGCCCTGCCATGAATAGTTCCACCCGCCTCCGAGAGGGCGCATAGAATCAGCATTGGGGCCGACAAGGAGTATCCGGCTTTCCTTCGGAAGCGGAAGAATGGAATTTTCGTTTTTGAGAAGAACTTCACTCTCAAGCGCAGCACAGCGAGCCTTAGACACAAATTCATCGCAGCCGAGTTTTGCATAGTCCGAGCCGGATGAATATGGGTCGTCGAATAGTCCAAGACGAAATTTTACCCTCAAAATGCGTCGCACCGCATCGTCAATGCGGGCCATTGGGACAATTCCCTCCTCCGCAAGTTCCGCAAGAATATCGCAGACCTCCACGCTGTACGGTTCCATAATCATGTCCACCCCGGCATTAACCGACTGGGCAATGGCATCTTTGTAGGTCGCGGCAGTATGGTCACGATCATATAAGTTTTTGACATCTGCCCAGTCAGTCACAATCATCCCGTCCCAGTTCAACCCTTCCTTTAGCCAACCGGTGAGCAATTCGCGGTTTGAATGGAAAGGAATGCCGTCGTTACTGGTGGAACTCACCATAACAGTGAGCGCTCCGGCCTCAATGGCAGCCTTGAACGGAGGAAAGAACTTTTCCTTCATTTCACGAAGGCTTACCATCGAGGGCGTGCGGTCCTGGCCTGAAACTGAGGCTCCGTAAGCCATGTAGTGCTTCACGCTCACTGCAACATGTTCCCCGTCAATATGATTAGGCTCATTACCCTGAAATCCCATAGTCATTGCAGCGCCCATCCGGCTCTGTACAAGCGGGTCTTCCCCGAAACTTTCCCACATCCTTGGCCAGCATTGGTTTCTGCTGAGATCAAGGGTCGGAGTAAACACCCAAGGGACATTGCAGGCGCGAGTTTCATAGGCGCAAACCTCTCCCACATTGAAGGCGAGAGAATCGTTGAAAGATGCTGCAAGGCCTATTTCATGAGGAAAGAGAACTGAACCCACGGTATAGGATGCGCCATGAATCTGATCCAGGCCATAGAGGCACGGGATGCCGGTCTCATCCATGGAAATCTTCTGAATCTGCCCGATGAACTCCCTATAGGCAGCAGCAGAGTCTGCAGAGGTTCCCATAGTGTTGAGAATCGAGCCTATCTTGTACTTACGAAGAAGAGCCTCGCCATCGGCCGAGACTTTGTGAGTACCTTTCTCAATTATAAGCTCTGAGGTCAGCTGGGTCATCTGCCCGACCTTCTCCTCAAGAGTCATTGCAGAAAGGACTCCTTCCACCTGCGACTCTATTTCATTGTCGTACGGAATTGCGGGATTCGTGTTTTTGCCACCGCAGGAGCAGAGCATGAAAAGCGTCAGCCCCAGAATTGTCGTTTGTATTTTTGTCATATCAAAATCAATATATGTCAGCACCGGCTCATCCTGAGTCTAGAGTCCGCGAAATCAGGCACAGTTCAAGAAATCTTCAGTTTTTCAAATCCGTCTGAACTGATGCTGAAAGACGAAATCCTGCCCGAGCTGAACAAAAGAGCATGCGATGAAGAAAAGTTTATTGTCTTCACCCATTTTTCGGATTCGGATGTTGTATAAACCGTAACCTTGAGCTTGTCGCCTTCAGCCAACTGCATAGGAACACATGCGAAAAACACATCGCGAAGAGCCTTCCCCTTAAGTTCATTGTTCACATCAAGATAAATATAATACTTTGCCTTATCCTTGTTAACATGAACCGTGTTCTCATCAAAAATGCGATAAATCTCCCCCGAAATGGGCTTGTTTGTCTCCAAAAGCACGCCGACTATTCCCGCCTCTATTTTCGAATCATTGCTTTCTCCAGGAAAAGCCTCTTCCGGGAGTTCAAGTCTTGCGATTTTGCCGTATGCGGAAAGATGTGTAAAAGCCAGTGGGACATTCTCTGGATAATCCGTAAAATCTGCTCGTGCGACAAGCAGCTGCCCTTTTTCATCGCAAGTGCCCATATGCGGAATCTGATCGGCCGGAAGTATAGCATAAACAACCTTCTTCTCACCGACTCCGTCTCCATTCCAGTCCTCATTTGCCATCCATTCCAGCGCTCCAAGCGGGCTGAAGGCAAAGAAGGAATGTCTGTCCGACTCTTCCTTTGAAAATGATGCCGAGAATGAGGCTTTCAATCCGCCTTCGGACGGCACAGGGGTCACATACTGTGCGCCGCCAGTCGATTCCTGATCGCCGGTCTGCGAATTATAAAACAGCGCAACTTTCTGATTTTCCGTCCACAGCACAGGATAGTCTCCGTTGTCCGGAATTCCGAAAACAGTTTTAGTAACATGGCCAGACGCTGTAAAATCGACTGCAGCTAAATTCCTATTCACGACATCTGGCATAGATTCCTCGTTACAAGAAAAGACGAGCGTCAATGCCGTTGCGGCAAACGCGATATTCCTCATCAGATTATTCATAACGCATTAAAGATTAGAATTCTCCATAATTTTCTTCTTCTGCGTGATTGATGTAGGAGCCGCTGAATTTCTCCTCTCCGCTTGTCGCGAAGCCAAGTTCCGTGTAGACAGTCACCAATGTGACCGACGGAGTTTCATACTGTTTCATATTTGTCCTCAAATTAATTATATGATTATCTGTCGCATGTGACATCAGCGCTGATAGACACGCACATAGTCTATGATGTACTCTGCTGGGAATATGGAATCGTCAACCCCCATATATCCACCCCAACTGCCACCTACAGCTATGTTAAGCTTGATATTGAACGGCTTGTCGAACGGCCATGACTGCGGGTCTGAAGAGCCGTCGTTGCGGAACGTATAGTAAGGGATGCCGTCCACATAGGCCTGTATATACTCTGCGGTCCACTCCACGCCATAGGTATGCCACTCAGTCTCAGGCGACTCCAACTCCAGCGATGTGGTAAGAAGGTTCTTGCCTTCATCGGTCCTGTCCTTCTTGTTATGAAGAGAAAACCATACTATGCCCGGCTCGTAGCCGACATATTCCATGATGTCAATCTCACCGTCCAGAAGGTTGTCCGAAGTCCTCGCGGCCGGGAGCATCCAGAAAGCCGGCCAGGTTCCCCTGCCTGCCGGAAGTTTGGCGCGCATCTCAATCTTCCCGTATGTCCAGGAACGCTTTGTAGTCAGCCTCGCGGAGATGTATTTCTTGCCGTCAAGAGGCGTATCAAGTTTGTATGCAGTCAGAATAAGGTTACCGTCCTTCACTTTGGAGACGACCTTGTCATCATAGGACTTGTCAACATAGTACTGCTCCTCGTCGTTACCCCATCCGGTACCACCAGTCTCGAAAATCCAGCTGTCCGAAGGAAACGCCCACGGCTTTCCGTCGGCAGGCTCTTCATCGAACTCATCGGACCAGACAAGGCGGTATTCGCCTGTACCCTCATCTTCCTCGTCCGGAGCGTACCAGTCAGGTTTCTTGAAATATTCGGGGTCTTTTCTCATGCATCCCGTCAACGCCGCGCAAAGCACCGACAGGAGTACCATATATATCAAATATCTAGCTCTCATATCACATCACTATTTCTTCGGAACAAATCTGAAATACCATGAGTCATCGGCGGTCTGAAGGCGAAGATAGAGACAGTCCGCCGTGAGTGCAAGAATCCGGTACTTACCTCCGAGGGCAGCCGGGACAGGAATCGCACTCGGGAAAGCCATCTCGGAGAAGCAGATGTAATTCACCCCGTTTTCCTCAACGATTTCCCAACTCTGACCTTCCGGTTGGCTGTATTCTATATCCGTGGCCTCACTTCCTTTATGCCCCATGGCCGGAAGCGCAGACTTGTCGCAATAGACATAGCCGTTGGAGCGAAGAATATACGCATGGTTGTCGAAGCGGAATTCGAGTTCATCGTCATACATCGAGTAGTTTTTCATCTCATCCGGTTCAACAGGCCACCAGTTCGGTTCAAGAGCATCCTTATCTCCCTCGCCATAGTGTCCTTTGGTTGTTTGGTCCCAAATCCACACTTTCTGCGAGAGATCCTTATTAGTTGTCAAGTTCTTCTCCATTTCAGTCATAGACGGTGTATCAGGCTGTTCCGGTTTGCCCGGAGTGCTGCCGCCGGTCTGCGGCTGCGTACCTTTGAGCACAAAGCGGAAAAACCACGAGCCATAAGTGTCTGAACCCGTGTCGTATTTCAAGAAAAGAGTATCGTCAGAAAGTTCAAGCACCTCGTATGCACCGCCCATAGCGGAAGGACAGCAAGGATAGGACGGAAAGCCACCATCGGTAAAACTGAGCCACAGTTTCCCGTTTTCGTCTGCATACAGTCCCCATTTCTGCCCCTCCGGCTGGGTGTACTCGACATCTGTTCCACGATAACTGCCGCCCTCCGGGAAACCCTCCGGATCGATGAGCGTGAGCACAGTCCCGTCCGCATAAATTTTACCTTTCGTGTCGAGGACATATTCCCACGTGTCAGTCACAAAAGACAATTCATCGTCATACATTGCAAAATCCTTCATCTCCCATGCGGCGACAGGCCACCAGTCCGGAGCCTGAGCATCCCTCGCGCCTTCACCGAAATGGCCGTCCTCAGACCAATTCCACACCCAGACTTTCTGTTTCCCATCGCCAGTGAGTTTCTGGACGACAGGATCATTGTCTGTGACCATAAATGTGAACGGAATAGGTTCACCCATTCCGCCGCTACCATAAACAGTAAGCGTACCATCATATTCTCCCTTCATGAAATAACGCAGCGTAAAGTCGCGGCTGCTGCTTTCCAAATAGCTGCCGTCGGGTTTTCTGATTTTCCAGAACGGAGAAACCTGTTCCTCGTCAAATGTAAATCTTATGATATTAGGGGAGTCAGTATCCGGTGTCACTGAATACTTCGGAGACTTATTGTCCGGAACTTTGCCCAATTCAAATGAAGGCCCGGAACATGCGGCTGCAAGAGCTGCCAATGCAAAGATTGTAAAAATTCGTATCATAGTCTATGTGTTGTCAATATTGGTTTTGTTTCAACGTTCCCTGAGCCTGGTCGATTTCTGACTGCGGGATAGGCAGCCATTTCTTAGAATCGGTATAGCCTCTTTCGCCGAGAACCTGCCCGGCCTTGTCGAAACGCACGAGATCCCAGAACCTGTGCCCTTCCAACGCAAACTCGAGCCGGTTTTCAAGAAGAATGTTGTCAAGAGTGGCGGTGCGTTTCCTTGAGGCGAATGCTGCGTCCGTAACTTTCATTCCGAATGCGCGGGCCCGAACCTCATTCAGATAGGAATCGGCTTCAGCCTGCGGTCCACCGGTACGGAGAATAAGTTCAGAGGCGGCGAGAAGCGTCTCCGAGTAGCGCCATACCCTGTAGTTATTGCGAAAATTGAGTTCCGGCGAATTACCGTTATAGCGGCTGTTGCCATCGGAGCGTCCGAGGTACTTGCGATTGAAATAGCCGGTGTCATCGTAACGCGGAGTGTATGTGGCTTCAGGATGGGCCTGCTGCCACTTGGGAAAGCAGAGTATGGTAGCGTCACGTCTAGTATCATCTGGATCAAACGCTTCATACAGAGACTTTTCAACCGGTTCGAATCCATAACCGCCGACATCGAACTCAGGCCCGGAATATCCGTTTATTCCTATGAGCGTCGGGAACACTGACCCACCGACCCTTGTGGGAACTTCCCACGAGCGCTCACTCGGAGAATCCGTGTAGTTGACTTCAAAAATCGACTCCTGACACCACTCTCCGGCATCTGTCCAAATGCTCGAGAAATCAGGACGCAGACTGTAAAGCTTAGAGCTTATTATCTCCCGCAAATCAGCAAGTACGGTCCCATACATAGTCTCGTCTTTCTGATACATGACCACATTGGCCCTGAGCATCTGAGCCGCTGCCCTGGTGAAGCGCCCATATTCTGAAGACTTCACCACTTTTGGAAGAGCGCTGCCTTCGAGTGCAGAATCAAGGTCTTTAAGCATCTCTGAATATACCCTGTCCGCATCATACTGCTCGATAATATAAGGACCGGAAGGATTCTTAGTGTAGTATGGAACATTTCCGAAAAGTTTCCAGAGCCAGCTGTAGTTCCATGCTCTGAGTGTCAATGCCTCAGCCCTGATACGGCTGCGCGATGCTGACGACATCCCGCTTGCTGTCCCGACATATTTCAGGACAAGATTTGCCCGATAGATCCCAGAATAGAATGTGACCCAAAGTGTCGAGGGCGTATAGTTCGGAGTCGCCGAAAAACTACGCATCAGATGAAGATACGGAATATCAGTCTCATTCGCGCCCCCCACGCGGACATCGTCAGACATGACGTCAGAGACAAACTGCAGCGGAGCATAGCCTCCGAACACGAAATCCGGCCACTGCATCGGTGCGTATGCTGCCATAAGACCCTTCATCAGTTTTTCATAGTCATCGAAATATTCGTCTTCAGGAATTTCCGTTGTTGGCGTGACATTCAGGAAATCAGAAGAACATGATGCAGTAGCAAAGAGTCCGACAAGAGTTATTACTATGTATATCTTTTTCATTTTAAAGGTATTAAAGATCCACTTCATTTAGAAAGTCAGCTGAGCTCCGACAGAAACTGTTCGCGGTGTCGGATAGACACCCCTGTCGACTCCGGTCGATGTACCGCCGGATGCTATCTCTGGGTCAAAGCCATCGTAACGGGTCAGAGTAAAGAGGTTCTCGACCCCGACATATAAGCGCAGCCTCTGGACGAAAATAGTTTTCATCCATTTCTCCGGCATCGTATAGCCTATCTGCAGATTGCGCAGACGCAGGAAAGAACCATCATGGACATAGAGGTCGGAAGACTGCCAGTTGACAGCATCCACGTTGCGGGCTAGGCGCGGAATACGGTCGGAGGAATTTGGACCAGTCCAACGCGAAAGCATATAACGCGGCATATTAAGATACGGATAATCAGACCGATAGGATGCATCAAAAACGTCATTGCCTATTGAGGCATAAAGTAATGCGGAAAAGTCTATACCCTTCCATCCGATGCTGATGTTGGCTCCGAGAATCCAGTCTGGAGACCCCTTTCCTATCTTTGTACGATCCTCGTCATCAATGGTGCCGTCGCCATTCACGTCAACAAACCTGACATCACCTGGCTTCGCGTCCTTCTGAAGCATCTCCCCTGCCGAATTGACGTATGAGGCAACGTCTTCCGTAGTCTGGAATATCCCGGCGGTGCGCATCCCATAGAAAAAAGGGAACGGCTCTCCGTTCTCGGCTCTAGTGATGGTGCCTATATTTCCGAGCACAGTGTCATAATTCGCCCATCCATTCTGATTGCCAAGCCGTATGACGCGATTTTTCACATAGGTTGCATTCCCGCCTATCTCGAAATTAAAGTCACCTTTGGCAAAACGATAACGCACGTCCATTTCCACTCCCGTGTTCTTCATGTCGCCTACATTTCCGTAAGGTCTTGAGTTTCCGATATATTGAGGAAGAGGAACAATCATGAGCATTCCGTTTGTCCTCTTATTGAACCAGTCTATGGTAAATGTCAGAGAGTTGCCGAAGAATCCTGCATCCAGTCCGACATTGTACTGCTCCGACTGTTCCCATTTGAGCTGATCATTAGGATAGGCAACCGGTGTCACACCCGGCTTTATCACATTGAGTTCCTCGGGACCCAAAATGTATCCTGCACCGGAAGTCACCGTTGAAATGTAGCGGAACGACCCTATGGATTCATTTCCGTTGAGTCCCCAACTTCCGCGAAGTTTGAGCGCGGAAATCTGCGACGGACGGTTCTGCATAAACGGCTCGTTCGTGATGTTCCATCCGAGCGAAACAGAAGGGAATGTCGCCCATTTGTGCGATGGGCCGAAATTTGAAGATCCGTCACGGCGAAGCGTGAGTTCGGCCATATATCTCTCATCATAGTTGTAACTTACCCTCCCAAACCATGACAGAAGCCTATGGAAAGGATACAGCGAGCCCCACGCGCTGCGGGAATTGGTGTCAGACTCGGTATTGTCTATCCACGGCTGTTTGGGGTTTCCTAGATCGTAGCTTGATCCTCCGATGCTCTGCGACTGCGAAGACGAGGCTGACTGCCCGAGAAGGATTGTGAGGTCATGTCGCTCTGCAATCCTGCAATTATACGAAAGTGTATTCTCCACCTGCCATGTAAAGAGCCGGTTCATGCTTGACCAGACGGAAGAACGGTCTGTGTAGGTGTATCGCCCGAGCCAATAAGGCATCTGATAGCCGTCGTTGCCGCTAAAGATCAGTTCCACGCCATAAGAAGACTTGAATTTAAGGCCCTTATAGAGTTCTATCTCACCGAAAACATTGCCTACCAGTTTGTCCGCCTTCGACTTATCACCAGGAAGACTCAGGGACGCGAGAGGATTCACCATATTTCCAAAATCGTCTCCCGCAATGGCAAAGACATTTCCCTTGGAGTCCGTAACCGCATTAGGATGAGCGGCAAGGACAACCTGCGGATCATCGGCATAGACTTTCATTATCGGTGACATTGACACGGCACTTCCGAGTATGCTTCCCCGCTCACTGTTTTCGCCAATGCTCATCGAGGTCGTACGCGAGTAAGCCATATTTACTCCTCCACGGAAGTTGCGGAGCCAGTTGCGTTCCTGATGATCAAAAAAAGTGTAAGTGGTATTGGCGCGGGCACTGTAGCGGTCGTAGTTTGAGCGATTGAAATTTCCGCCTATGATGCCCTCGTTGTAGAGGTAGCCGAACGAGAGATAGTAGCTCAGTTTGTCATTGCCACCGCTGATGCTTGCCTGATGCTCTATAACAGGGGCATTATAGTTGAAGACCTCCTTCTGCCAATCTGTGCCTCGGCCAAATGACTTGGGGTCGTCATAGACAGGGGACATGCCGCTGTTCATATTCATTTCGTTCATCAGCACTGCATATTCTGTGGCATCGAGCACATCTTTGGTACGACACGGACTTTGCCAGCCATAGGAAAAAGAATAATCCACAGACAGACGATCTCTGCTGCCCTGACGAGTGGTCACAAGAATGACTCCGTTAGCACCACGGGCGCCATATATTGCAGCTGATGCAGCATCCTTGAGAATCTCGACGGACATGATGTCGGCAGGATTGAGATAGTCTATGCTGCCGCTTACCGGCATACCATCCACGATGTAGAGAGGGTTGCTGTCATTGATTGTGCCTATGCCGCGTATGCGAACTTTTGTCCCTGAACCGGGCTGACCGGAGTTCTGTGTGATTGTGACACCCGACACCATGCCTTTCAGCAGATTGTCCACGCGGGTACCGGCTGTCTGCGTGAGCGCATCACCCTTGACGCTGCTGATGGCCGCAGTCACAACGCTCTTGCGCTGGATACCATAACCTACGACAACAACATCGTCAAGCATCTGAACATCCTCCTTGAGAACAATGGAAAGAGGCTCAGAAATATTTGCCGGCAAGAAAATATTCTCACTTCCGAATCCTATAAGAGAAATAGTCAGATGGTCAATGCCCTGAGGTATGGCAATTTCAAATTTTCCGTCAAGATCCGTCTCTTTGCCCAAAGACGGATTCTGAGGAAAGAATACGACAGCACCGACAAGTGGGCAGCCTGACTCATCCGTTACAAGGCCTCTGACCATACGCGTCCGTGGAGTCTTATCTTCAGAACGAAAAATGGAAATCTTGCGACCGTCTATCTGATGCCGTAAGCCAGTACCTTTCAGCATCTTTTCAAGAACATGATCAAGTCTCTCATTTTCAGCGTCAACTGCCAGCCTTAAATCCTGTTTGACGTCATTGTCCCTGAGAATAAAGGAACATCCGCACTGTCGGCCGATTTCATCGAGCAGGACCGCAAGCGGCTGATTCTTCATGTGAATCGTCACATACATTTCATCGTCGGTCTGTGCACTTGCCTCCACGCTGGCAAATACAAGTGACAAGATCGCCGGAACAAACCATCTGAAAACATTCTTCAGACAAGGGATAATTTTTCTCATATATGCTATAATATGCTATAATTGGTTATCAGTCAATTATTTTAATACCCATTTCGGCTTCCAGATGCGATATAAACAACACCACCATTCATCGTCACAGAATATTTTTCATCTACATCCAAGTAGTCGAGTATTTCGTCAAGCGGAAGTCCGAGGTTGATGCTACCGGTAAAACGCTCTTCAGAAAGCCGAGCATCAAGCACTTCTATCTTCACGCCAAAATGTTTCTGAAGCCTTTCCAGTATGTCTGTAACAGGACTGTTCACAAAGGCCATCCTTCCTCTCACCCAATCCGAAACGAAGGGCCCTGACTGGGACTTCGCCAATTTTCCGGTACTTCTGTCAAGAACGGCACGCTGCCCGGGAGCAAGTACAAGGGAGTCCCCGTTTTCCGACATCACTTCGACTTTACCTTTGACAAGATCCACAAAAACGACATCCCTATTCTTTTCAGCGCATACATTAAACACAGTGCCGAGAACCTTGACCTTCAAGGCATCCATGCTGACAACGAACGGATGACTTTCATCACGCCGGACATCAAAAAAACCCTCTCCGCACAAGCTGATGTTCCTGTTTTTTCTTCCAAAGTCCTTTGTATATGAAAGCTTAGAACCCGAATTGAGCCAAACTGTCGAACTATCGGGAAGAGTCAAAAAAGTACGCGACCCCTCGGGAACAACGACTTCGCAGAGCATCTGGTCCTGCGCGTCCCCATTGCTCCAAATGGAAAATCCGATTCCAGATACAACCCCTATCAAAAGAGCTGCCGCCACATATAACCACCGTAGAACAGGAAACTTCTTGACAGAAGCCCTTTTCATACGACGATGCAGCAGATTCCAATTTCTCCCGCGTGCCGCCTCAAAATGTGGCATAAGCGAACAAGCATATAGACGATTCAGTTCATCGAAACGCCTCGCATACCTTTCATCGGCATCAATCATATCAAGGAAAGTCCTCACCCTCACGCCACGTAGATTCCCGGAGATATAGTCAATGACAAGGTCATCAAAATCCATGTTGTTCCCACACATTTTATCTTCATTATTTTTGATTGACATACACTAATACGCAAAAAGCTCCGGCTGTGTTTAGTCGAAGCGCAATTATTTGAAAAAAAATATTGTCTAATTGACAATGCCTCCAAAGATATAGGCAAAGAGGACAGCTATTCCGAGTTCGGTCCTGAGCCTGTCAAGAGCCGTCTTGAGTTGCACCCTTACAGTTGACTGGCTGATATGCATCCTTTCAGAGATTGCCTCGGTGGACTCGCCGTAGTAGAAATATCGTTCAAACACCTGACGGCAGCGTTCCGGAAGACTGTCTGCAATCTTTCGGATTCTCTCTTCCGTTTCTTTCGCTGAAAGAGCCTCGAGCGGATGCTCATCACCGAGGCAACGCTGCTGTGCGAAAAGAAGAAGTTCTTTTTCATAGCTCTCTCTCAGACGCGCCTTCAGCATTTTGGAACGAAGATGGCTGACACAGGCATTGCGGACGCTGCCGACAAGATAGCCACGAATCGGAGCACGATACTGCCCACGATGATTCCAAATACTCATAAAGACATCACCTACAATTTCCTCCACAGCACAAGAATCCGGTACATACATGGCAGCCACAGAGCAGAGATAGGACCAATATGAGTCGAACAAGCTTCTGAATGCCTGCTCGTCACCTTTATTGACACCGTCAATTAACTTCTGATCTACACTTATCATTTCACACTATGGGATTTCCGGACTGCTCAAGTTCGCGAAATGGTATGTAAGTTAAGACAAATTCTGATATAAAACTATTGCTGTCCGCTAAAAGTTAGCGAGCAACGAGATA
>ULTZ01037606.1_pt1 | contig 23158 bp, 31 predicted proteins | sample 1957981 | NCBI WGS metagenome assembly ULTZ01 (sample SAMEA4835745, study PRJEB28245) | human gut metagenome | biome: gut microbiome; material: fecal sample | place: Denmark | collected 2008
GGGTCGGGTCCCGTCAGTTGGGGGAAACGTCCGGATGCCGCCCAGTCAAAACGTCCGCCGTCGATGATGACTCCGCCGAGCGAAGTGCCATGACCGCCGATGAACTTGGTTGCCGAGTGTACCACAATGTCCGCCCCATGCTCCAACGGACGTATCAGGTAAGGGGTGCCGAAGGTGTTGTCGACCACGAGGGGAATGCCGTGCCGGTGAGCAACTTCCGCCACAGCCTCCAGGTCTATCAGGTTGGAATTCGGATTGCCCAGGCTCTCCACAAAGAGGGCTTTGGTCCCGGGACGGATGGCTGCCTCAAAGTTGGCTGCGGAAGAAGGGTCGACAAAGGTTGTCGTCACGCCATACGTCGGGAAGGTGTGTGCCAGCAGGTTGTACGTTCCTCCGTAGATGGTCTGCGCCGCCACCAGATGATCGCCGGCAGACGTCAGCCCCTGCAGAGCGTATGCGATGGCGGCCGCACCGGACGAGACAGCCAACGCTGCTACTCCTCCTTCCAGGGCTGCCATCCGCTGTTCAAACACATCCTGGGTGGAGTTGGTCAACCGTCCGTAGATGTTGCCGGCATCCTGCAACCCGAAGCGGGCTGCCGCATGGGCGGAATCACGGAATACATACGAGGTGGTCTGATAGATGGGGACGGCCCGTGCACCGGTTGCCGGGTCGGGCTGCTCCTGCCCCACATGAAGTTGCAAAGTCTCAAAATGCCAATTCTTTCTTTCCATCGTTCATTCTCCTTTCATTACGTTTTCAGATTAACCGACGGAGGGGGCATGCGACCAACAGGACCGCCCCTCTGTCTACTGCATGCAAAGTTAGAGCAGGCAGAAATATCTCACAAGAAACCGAGAATCTATGGAAAACAATCCTATATTTGCAGGAAGGAACAGAACACACGTTCTGTTTCGGAACAAAATACACTCCCCAAACAGAATAATATTCTTTCTCTCATGGATACACTCGACCAGACCGACCTCGCCATCCTGCGTGCCTTGCAAGAGAACGCCCGGCTCACCATCAAGGAGCTGGCAGCCTGCGTGCATCTCTCTTCAACTCCAGTCTTTGAACGCCTCAAACGACTGGAAAGTAACGGTTACATCAAAAAATACATCGCGGTGCTCGATGCTGACAAGCTCCACCGAGGCTTCGTGGTGTTCTGCCGCGTGAAGCTCCGCCGGCTCAACAAGGAGATAGCCGACGAATTCACGCGCATCATCCGCGACATCCCGCAAGTGACGGAATGCTACAACATCTCGGGCAGCTATGACTACCTGCTCAAGATTCATGCACCGGACATGAAATACTATCAGGAGTTCATTCTCAATGTGCTGGGGACCATCGACAGCCTGGGCTCGCTGGAGAGCACGTTTGTGATGGACGAGATAAAGCACGACTACGGCATCCACATCTGAGCGCATCCCGCCCGGACGTGGATGTCGTGTGGATGGCAATCAGGGAGCTTTCACGTCAGTCCTTCTTCGTCTTGGGACGTGTCGTCTTCAGCTTTTTCTTGCCCAACTTACGGGCTTTCTCCCAAGCAGCCTTCCGTGCTTCGTATTGTTCGTATTGACGTTCGATATAATTATCAGCCATAATCCATGTGAATTTATAAAAAGGCGTGTCAGACATTCATTAAGGATACAGCCGGCGTACCTTCGGCAGGTTGGCTACCAGCTTCTCTACATGTCCTCCTTCCAGGGCATAGCCGACAACCACTTCGTCCGCCAGCTCAATCATCAACTCATTCCTGTCTTGCGCCGATGAACGGGTCACACGATGGATGTTCGCGTCGCAATGTGTCACCACGAGCAAGCGCTGTTCCTGCAACGCCTGTTCCACCTCTGCCGACCATTGCAAAGGCAAGGCTTCCGCCAGGACCAGCACAGTCGGAATCCGTCGTTCCAGCAGGCGGGACAACATCCATTGTTCCAACGGCAACAGGTTGCCGCATATCACACAACCGTCATTCTCTGACAAGGCTCCCAGCCATTCGCCAATCCGCCTTTCCGCCTCACCCGGCACTTGCCGCGAGCAGAGGAAAGCCGTCTTGCGAGCAGCCAGCAGTCTCCAATTTCCCATCTGATGAATAATTCTCATACTCAAGCTTGTTTTTTGATTCACTTGTAAAAGTATGGATTTTGTTTGGAATATCCCCTATCTCATCCAAAGTCTTTGTCCTTTCCTCTCCCTTTTCATGCCAGTATACCGGAAGCAGCCATACGTACACAAAAAAGGCGCGGATGACACAGCTGTTCTGATTCATCTGCATCATCCGCGCCCGCTTGTTCCGGTGTTTCACCGACGGACGTCAGCGCACTTCAATCACACGATTGACTTTGGCTTTCTCTTCCGGCGTACGTTTCGGCAACTCGATAGTCAACACACCGTCAGCCACGTTGGCACTGATTCTGTCTTTCTCCACATCATCGGGGAGTACCAGTGCCTGCTGGAACTTCGTGTAAGAGAACTCGCGACGTAAGTATTTCTTATTCTTTTCATCGCCCTCCTTGGTTTCGTTCTTCTTCTCCATGGTGATGACCAGTTCATTGTCCTCACTCAAATGGATGTTGAAGTCTTCCTTGGTCATGCCCGGGGCTGCGACTTCCACTTTGTATTCCTTATCATTTTCGATGACATTGATAGCAGGGGCAGTCGCATTGGTTCTGACCATCCAGTCGTTATCAAAGAAATCATTGAAAATACTCGGTAACCAATTCTGATTGTTGTACTTTCTACTCGGCATCATAGTTGTAATCTCCTATATTTTAATTGTTATTTTATTATTTGTTTCACTGAACCCCTCCGCCTTCCGGCCTCGCGGTTCACTTAGGAAATTGCAAACTATGTGCCTGTAGGAAATCTTGTCAGTCACCCGTCCCGGCTTTTAATCCTTTGGAAAATTATTTAAACAAACAGCGTTCCGCTTTAACTGAATGCAAACATTATTTACCATCAAAGGCTGACAAGATGGCGGAAAGGCTGACGAAGTCGACGGAGAATACCCCCTGTTCAAACATAGGGGCACAAAAAAAGGATGCATCTCTGCGATACATCCTTCTTATATACTTACAGTATATGCTCAAACCTGTCTATCAAGCGTTCTTGGCCTTTTCAACAACAGCCTTGAATGCTTCGGGATGATTCATGGCAAGGTCAGCCAAAACCTTACGGTTGATTTCAATACCGGCTTTGTGCAGACCACCCATCAACTTCGAATAAGACATACCTTCCAGACGGGCAGCAGCGTTGATACGCTGAATCCACAATGCACGGAAGTTACGTTTCTTGTTCTTACGGTCACGATAAGCATAGGTCAAACCCTTTTCCCAAGTATTCTTGGCAACGGTCCAAACGTTCTTTCTTGCACCAAAGTAACCTCTGGTAAGACCTAAAATTTTCTTTCTTTTTGCTCTTGAAGCAACGTGATTTACTGATCTTGGCATAGTTTTAATCGTTTTTGAATGTTAGCGTCGCGTCCCTGTCTCAGGATTGGCGAACTTCAAGCTAAAGCATTCGGTTAATAAAATAGTGTTTGCTTGTCGAAGAAATTACTTCATTGCTAAAAGTGACTTCACGGAATCCAAGTTGGCCTTGTCAACCAAACCTGCGTGAACCAAGTTTCTCTTCTGCTTTTTAGTCTTCTTCGTCAGAATGTGACTGTGATAAGCATGTTTTCTTTTGATCTTTCCTGATCCGGTAAGAGTGAATCTTTTTTTAGAACCGGAGTTAGTCTTAATCTTTGGCATCTTACTAAATTTTAAATTATTAATTGATTCGCGGCAACGCACTATACCTCGGCGTTACACGCTTCTTTCGTTTTTCATTTCTCAGCAGCCTCTTCTGCCTTGGGAGCCTGTTTCGGTTGCTGTGCCGGGGCAGCGGCAGCCTTTTTCGGAGAAGCAGGCTTTTTAGGAGCCAGTGAGATGGTCATACGCTTGCCTTCCAGCAACGGCATCTGCTCCACCTTGGCATATTCTTCCAGGTCATTGGCAAAACGCAGGAGCAACACTTCACCTTGTTCCTTGAACAGAATGGAACGTCCCTTGAAGAACACGTAAGCCTTCACCTTGTCACCATCCTGCAGGAAGCCGATGGCATGTTTCAGCTTGAAGTTGTAGTCGTGGTCATCGGTCTGAGGTCCGAAACGGATTTCCTTCACGTTGACCTTCACCTGCTTGGCTTTTTGTTCCTTCTGACGTTTCTTTAACTGATAAAGAAATTTGGAATAATCGATCAGACGGCAAACAGGCGGAACAGCATTGGGTGAGATTTCGACCAGGTCACATTCATGCTCCTCAGCCATTCGCAAAGCTTGTGCTATAGGATACACTGCTGACTCTACATTATCGCCCACGATGCGGACTTCTTTGGCACGAATCTGTTCATTGATTCGATGTTGCCCTTTCAAATTGTCATTCTTCATTCAAAAAATTGTCTTTCTACCTGTTTGTTTTGTTGGTTAATGATTATTCAAATTCAGCCGTTTGCCCAAGCCTCCCTACAGGGGACTTCTGACAAACGGCTGCAAATTTAGTACTTATTTATCATATTCTGAACTTCTTCGTTCAAAATTTTAGCGAAATCTTCGTATTTCATCGTTCCCTTGTCACCTTCGCCTTGTTTGCGGACGGAAACTTCGCCATTCTCCATTTCCTTCTCGCCCACAATCAACATGTAAGGGATACGTTTCATCTCATTGTCACGGATCTTACGGCCAATCTTTTCATTGCGGTCATCCACCAGGGCGCGTACCTCGTGAGCTTTCAAGTATGCCTTCACCTGCTCGGCGTATTCATTGTATTTCTCCGAAATAGGCAGGATGGCTACCTGGTCAGGAGTCAGCCACAAGGGGAATTTTCCAGCCGTATGCTCAATCAGCACTGCCACAAAGCGTTCCATGGAGCCGAAGGGAGCACGGTGGATCATCACCGGACGGTGCTTCTGGTTGTCAGAGCCCATGTATTCCAACTGGAAGCGTTCGGGCAAGTTGTAGTCCACCTGGATGGTACCCAACTGCCAACGGCGACCAATGGCATCCTTCACCATGAAGTCGAGCTTCGGACCGTAGAAAGCGGCTTCTCCATATTCAACCTTGGCGGGCAATCCTTTCTCGCGACAGGCTTCCACAATGGCTTGTTCTGCCTTTTCCCAGTTCTCATCGCTACCAATGTATTTATCACGATTTACTTTGTCACGCAAGGAGATTTGTGCTTCAAAGTTCTCAAAATTCATGGATTTAAATACGATGGAAATGATGTCCATCACACGCAGGAACTCTTCCTTCACCTGATCGGGACGGCAGAAGATGTGTGCATCATCCTGCGTAAAGCTGCGGACGCGGGTCAGTCCGTGAAGCTCACCACTCTGCTCGTAACGGCAAACGGTTCCGAACTCGGCAATACGCAAAGGCAGGTCCTTGTACGAACGGGGTGAATTCTTATAAATCATGCAGTGATGCGGACAGTTCATCGGCTTCAGGAAATATTCTTCCCCTTCTTCCGGCGTATGAATCGGCTGGAACGCATCCTTTCCATACTTGGCATAGTGTCCCGAAGTCACATACAGGAGTTTGTTACCGATAGGCGGACACATCACTTCCTGATAGTCATAGCGTGACTGGATACGGCGCAGGAATTCCTGCAGACGCAGACGCAGTGCCGTACCTTTCGGCAACCACATCGGAAGTCCCTTACCAACCGTGTCGGAGAACATGAACAAATCCATCTCCTTACCGATTTTACGGTGGTCGCGCTTCTTGGCCTCTTCCAGCATGACGAGGTATTCATCGAGCATCTTCTTCTTCGGGAACGTGATACCGTAAATACGGGTCAACTGCTTGCGGTCTTCATGACCACGCCAATAGGCACCGGCAACAGACAGCAACTTGATAGCCTTGATAGGAGCTGTGGACATCAAGTGAGGACCCCGGCAAAGGTCGGTGAATGCACCTTGGGTATAAGTCGTGATATGACCATCTTCCAGCTCGGAAATCAACTCACATTTGTAGGTCTCGCCTCTTTCACCAAACATCTTCAAGGCATCAGCCTTGGCAATATCCCGACGGACCAATGTCTCCTTCTTGGCTGCCAGTTCCGCCATCTTCGCTTCAATGGCAGGAAGGTCAGACTCCTTGATGACGGCTTCGCCCGGATCTACATCATAGTAGAAACCATTCTCAATTGCCGGTCCGATACCGAATTGGATGCCCGGATAGAGTTCCTGCAACGCTTCGGCAAGCAAGTGGGCGCTTGTATGCCAGAAAGCATGCTTACCTTCCTCATCGTCCCATTTGTAGAGCACGATAGAAGCATCGTGCTGAATCGGACGAGACAGGTCGTAAGTTTCGCCATTCACTCCGCAAGCCAACACATCCTGTGCCAACCGCGCACTTATACTTTCTGCTATTTGCAGGCCGGTTACCCCTTCGTTATACTCACGAACGGAACCATCAGGAAAAGTTATTTTTATCATAGTTCCATGAATTATTTCTGATTTACGATGCGCAAAATTAACAATTTCTTTGCGACACAGTCTTCTTTTTCTTAAAAATGTTATTACTCGTGTACCGTAAAACGCTTGATTACATTGTAGGCGGAGAAAAGCCCCAGCTCACCGGCCTTGCTCAGGTCGGCGATGCCTTGCTGGTTATTGCCTAAATATATATAGGTAAGACCCCGGTTATAGTAGGCATCCGCAAAGTCGGCATCCAGCTCCAATACCTTATTATAATCAACAATCGCTGCATGATAATCTCCCAGCATGGCAAACAGATTGGCACGGTTGTAATAGGCATAGGCAAAATCGGGTGCCAGCTTAATGACCTGATCGAGGTCATTCTTCACCAACTCATAATCTGCATTCTTCACTACTACCGGAGCGCCTGAGGGGAGTACGTTTCCGGCATTCTTGTCCATCTGTGACTCAGCCTTCTGATATTCCAACTGCTTGTAACGGGCAAGGGCACGGTCAAAATAGGCAGGCATGAACGAATCGTCGGCTACGATGGCTGCCGTATAATCGGAAATGGCATTCTCGAAATCCTGCACCAGATAGAAGTCCAGTCCCCGCAAGAAGCGTAACTTTGCATCCGTCTTGTTATCGGACGCCGTACTTGCCGTGTGGTCATCAATCCACTTGAAGTGTTCATTGACCTGTTGCTCGGTCAACGGAGCCTCATTGTTCGTAATCAGGAGCGGTTTGGCAAACAAGGTGTCACGGTTCAACTCGTCAATATACCTGTAGTAATGGATTGTACGGCGTACATTGCCGGGCTTCTCATAGTAAGTCAGCGCATACATGGGCTGATAAGCGATACGTACATTCTTGTCCTGCACACGTCCGCGGTACTCGTTCTTGTAATGCGGCGCATCTTCGTCGCTGTCTGCCACCACAATCTTGCCGTAGTTCTCCATGTTCCGATCTGACTTCTTGCGGGTTTTATGATCGGCGGCAGTCTGCTGCTTCACTCCGTTGTAACGGTCCAGCTGATTACGCAACAGGACCAGTTCGTCGGCCTCCGCCCCTCTCCTGTCACCAATCTTGCGTCGTGCCGCAGCCCGGTAATAATAGCCGGTCAGGAAGTTCGGATACTCATCAATAACCGTCGAATAATCCTTGATGGCTCCTCTCAAGTCTCCGGTCTTGTCAAGCAACAGACCTCGGTTGAATATCGCCATCATGTTGTCCGGCTCCTGCTCGATGACAAAGTTAAAGTCTTCAATGGCACGGTTATCGTCGCCGACGTATGCCCGCAACAAACCACGGTTGTAGTGTCCGATAAAGTTGTTCGGGTCAATCTGGAGTGCCACATCATAGTCGTCCATGGCTCCCCGGAGGTTGTTCTGGTGGTAACGTGCCAGAGCACGGTTGATGTAGTTATCGGCATTCTTCACTGCCAGGTGAATCGCCTGGTCCAGGTCGCCTTCCGCTTCCTTGTATTTTGCCTGTTGCAAGCGGAGTACGGCACGGGCTGTCCACACAGTGGAATTGTACGCATCCACTTCAATCGCCTTGTCGATGTCTTTCTCTGCAGCCAGTGTATCCTTCTGACGCATAGCGACGTCTGCCCGCATCAGGAAAGCGTTCGATTCACGGGGAGCCAGGGCTATCAGCCGATCGATATCCTTCTTGGCACCCTCATAATCCTTGTTTTCAATGCGGCAGAGTGCCAGGTTGTTCCACAGTCCGCTGTTCTCCGGATCATATTCCAGAGCCTTCTTGTAGTCCTCAATGGCGCCGTCCACCTTATGCTGACGAATACGGGCATATCCACGTATCTGGTAACATCCGGGGACAAACGGGTTACGCTCGATGGCTTTCGTACAATCGGCTTCCGCACCTTGAAAATCCTCCAGATTGATTTTCGCAATTCCCCGATAGAAGTACGGTTCATACAGATAGGGCTTTGCACTGATCACCTGGTTAAAATACTGGATGGATAACACGTAGTCTTCAAAGAACAACGCATTTCGTGCAATGGCCATCACCCTGTCGGTGTTAATCTGTGCCCCTACCCATCCGGGCAGGCAGCAAAGGAATGCTATCAGAAGTCTACGCATCATCGTTTAATTCTCCGTACGGCAGTTTAGTTGGTTGATTCCGTTATCGAACTGTTTTCACTTTATAGGAGCAGTGCGCCTTGCCTTTCAGCAACGCATTCACCTTTCCCTTGATAAGCTGGCGGCGAAGGGTAGAAATGTGGTCAATGAACACCTTCCCGTCCAAGTGGTCATACTCGTGCTGGACTACGCGTGCCTGAAAGCCGTCGATCCATTCATCGTGCTCCACAAAGTCGGCATCCTGGTAACGCATGTGAACCTTGTTCATCCGCTTTACCGTTTCATGAATACCGGGCAAACTCAGGCACCCTTCTTCATAGGACTCTTCCTCGCCACCGACTTCCAGTATCTCCGGATTGATAAACGTTTTCCGGAAATCCTTGTACTCGGGCATCTCATCGCTCAGGCAGTCAAGGTCAATGACAAACATACGGATGGGAAGCCCTACCTGCGGAGCAGCCAGACCCACGCCATCGGCCTTCTCCATCGTTTCATACATATTTTCTATCAGTTCTTTCAGATTCGGATATTCAGGAGTAATCTCCTCAGCCACTTTTCTCAAGACAGGCTGTCCCAGTGTGTAAATTGGTAAAATCATCTTGGTATATTACATTCTTTTTGATTCCAGATAAGATTGCAGGATAATGGTAGCACTGATTTCATCGACCAACGCCTTATTCTGACGGTCCTTCTTCTTCAGTCCTCCATCAAGCATCGCCTGATGAGCCAGCACCGACGTGAAGCGCTCGTCCACAAACTCCACAGGCATATCGGGCAAAGCCTTGCGCAGACGATTGACAAAGGGAGTAATGTTTTTCATATTTTCCGAAGGCTGATTATTCATCTGTTTGGGCAGACCGACTAGGATGCGTTCCACCGGTTCCCGGCGAACATAATCCATCACGAAATCAAACAATTCGGATGTCGCCACGGTTGTCAGTCCGTTCGCTATAAGCTGCAAGGGGTCGGTCACGGCTATCCCCGTGCGTTTTTTTCCATAATCAATTGCTACAATTCTGCTCATAATTGTTGCAAAATTAAGCAATAAAGCCGTAGGTAGCTCCAACAAAAGGCAAAAAAGCTGTAAAATGTGTTTGCAGTTTTCCTTCAGCCGTACCGCTTCAGACAGCATCCACTACCGTTCAGGAGAGAGGCAGAAAAAAAAGAGTTGCCCTTGCACGACACAAAAGCAACTCTTTTCAAACTATGAAAGAAAAATGGTTTCAATTCATCTCAATAGACACGATAGAGCAACCAGGAGCCTTGGAAATCCGAACGGTTGGGATACTTGGCCTTGAAGGCATCCCGAGCCTGAGCAGCTTGTGTCTTGTCGTCAAACGACTCAACCACTACACGATACATGTTGCGTTCTTCATTCTTCACAATGATGGCATTGTAGCCTTCCTTGTCCAACCACTCTTTCAGAGACTCGGCATTGGCTTGTACGCCGAAGCTTCCACACACAACGCTGTAAGTCTTCAGGCCATTACCGCTTACCATTGTCACCTTTTCCTCACGGACGGAGACATTGGTCGGAGTCGTGGTGGTCGTAGTCACCGGTGCACTGACAACGGGAGCTACTTCGACAGGCTCGCTCACTTGCGGTTGGGCAAGTTCTTGCTGCTTTGCTTTCTCGTATGCCTTTTTATAAGCACTTTCGCTCGATTTACAAGAACCGAACATCACGGCCAGGCACAAGCCTGCCCCTAAAATCCAATAACGTTTCATCTTCTTAATCATATATTGTTTGTCTATACTAATATACACTCAGACTTTTATCGAGCAAAAATAACACTATTTCCTAAGAGTCGGTGTATTTTGGACGAAAAAAGTGCCCGATTGCTTCCATCCTTCACTTTTTTCTCTAAAAACCTTGAAAATATGCATACTCTGAACATATTATCGTTATATTTGCCTTTGAACTCAACTTTAAACAACAGAGCTTATGAGAAGTTTAAGTATTTTAGCTGCATTCCTTGGCGGAGCCGTTGTGGGTGCTGCATGCGGTATTTTGTTTGCTCCGGAAAAGGGAGAAGACACTCGTTTGAAAATAAGTGAAGCCCTCCGCAAAAGAGGCATCAAACTCGATCGTAAACAACTCAACGATCTGGTTGACGAAATCGCATCTGAAGTGAAGGGCGATGGAGAATAATCCTACATTCTTCCCCCTGACTTCTTATCATATCAGATTCTGCCCGACATGCTCCGGCTGTCATTGTGGAATCTGATATGATACTTTTAAACCCCAGTATCCCCCTATTTTAAATCCCTGCGCCTATGTTTGCGAACGATAAGAGCATCGAGAGTCTGGAACAGCTTTTTGTGGAATGCAAGAACTACATCCTGCTCCAAAAGGACTACCTGCGTCTGGAACTTGTGGAGAAACTCACCATCCTGGCTTCCGCCATCATCCTGACAACCATCGCTATCATCCTGGGCATGATGGCACTGTTCTACCTGTCTTTCAGCCTTGCCTACATCATGGCTCCCCACGTGGGCGGACTGACCGTCAGCTTTGCCATTATCACAGCGGCCCTGCTCATCCTGCTGGCGCTCATCTACGGCTTCCGCAAACAACTCATCGTGCGTCCCCTGGTGAAGTTCATCGCAAACCTGTTTATGAACAACGACGACAACAACGAAAACGCCTAAAAATCATCCGCTCATGAATACCGGAATCAGCAAACCCCAGATTACACTCGAAGAAATCACGAGACAAAAGAAAGCCGTACGTCTGCAAATCAGAGAGCAAAGAGACCGCATCCAGCAGACGGCTACCGAACTGTTCTCACCGGTTAAAGCCACGACCAAGGTCGAGATGCTGATGAACTCCGTAAACTCCGGCATCGCTGTGTTCGACGGCGTAATGACCGGCCTACGCATCATGCGCCGTGTCAGAGGGTTGTTCAGACGTAAGAAGTAGCAAAACACTGCAAGAGATAGACATTCTTGTATGCACGTTCATAGCACAGCCAGTCTCTCAACTCCACCTTCCGTGTAAAGCCACACGACTCGAAAAGAGCCAACGAGGCTTCGTTGTCCACTGCCACATAGGCATAAAGCTGGTTCAGACCGAGTTGGCGGAAGGCATAATGACACATCAGCTCCAAGGCTTCACGCGCATATCCTTTCCTCCTATATTCTTCCAGAATGGCAATGCCCGCTTCCGCACGCCCGTGCAAGGGAGTGAACTCCACCAGATCGACCGTCCCGACGACCCTGTGCCCTTCAACGGTCTGAATCATGAGACGCAACTCACGATCGGCATAAATATCATTCCGACAGTTCTCTATGTACCGGCGCAGCACATAACGCGAGTATGGGACCGTAGCGTTGCTGACCGCCCACATCTCGGGCAGATTCTCCATGCGGTACATCACCTCCAGGTCTTCCGGCTCGGGGGCACGCAACACGATTCGTTCCGTGGAAAGCAGTTGTCTTTTCATTATTCCGTAATTTCCAATTCGTTCATCAGCTTCCGTTTACCGGGAACACAAAACAGGGCGGCCAGACATGCCAGCAAGACACACAATCCGCCGATGTTATTCAGCGTCAGGTAATAGAGCACCAGGTTTCCCCAGGCAATCACCGCCAACATAATCAGCCGTATCAGGTTCCAACGGTGGTAAGCCTTCAAAGCTTCCAGCAAGGGCAAGGCACGCCATGTCAACACTTTCCTGCTGAACAGCCTCAACGCTCCGGGAATGAGAGCCAGTGTCAACAGAATAGAGGCTGTCTCCAAGGCAAACTCCCAACGGTCCTGACCGACCAGTCCTCCCTCCTCCAACCAGCCACATTCAAAAGCAGCCACGAGCAGCAGGGCTATCAGCCAGAACATGCAGTATTCGACCAGGAGTCGGCGTGTCCATTTCTGTATTTCTTCCATAATGTATCTTGATTCGTTATGCAACGTTTTTCAGTTGGTTCCGGTAAACAAAGTCCGGTTCACGATGGAACGCCCCAACGTCACTTCGTCGGTGTATTCCAATTCATCGCCGATGGAGATACCCCGGGCAATGATGCTCAGTTTCACATCAAATCTGGAAAGTTTACGGAAGATGTAAAAATTGGTCGTATCGCCTTCCATCGTGGAGCTGAGTGCCAGGATTACTTCCCGGATGCCGCCAGCCTCCACACGTTTGACGAGGCTGTCAATCTCCAGGTCCGAAGGTCCGATGCCGTCCATCGGGGAAATGACTCCTCCCAAAACATGGTAAAGTCCCTTGAACTGTTGCGTATTCTCCACCGCCATGACATCCTGAATGTTCTCTACGACGCAGATGGTAGATGCATCGCGCTGCGGATTGCCACACAGCCGGCAGACCTCCGTATCGGATATGTTGTGACACACCTTGCAGTATTTCACTTCATGCTTAAGTGTTATCAGGGCGTTGCCGAACGACTCCACCATGGCAGTGTCCTGCCTCAACAGATAGAGCACCAGCCTCATCGCTGTCTTCCGTCCGATGCCCGGCAACTTGGCAAATTCATTGACCGCCTTCTCCAAGAGGGCGGAAGGGTATTGTTGGTTTATCATAAGTCTGAAACAATCATCTCGTTCTTTGGTGCGCAAAGATACGGAATACAGGGGAATTTATTGAATTCAACAGGCTTCGTTTATTTCATACCAATCAATCATCGGGCCGTCCAAAGTCCTGTTTTGTTCCAAAAACAAGTTCTTTGGACATCTTGTCCACATCTATAGGATAAAGAAGATCCCGGTCTCTTGGAAACCAAATTCACGAGAATTTTCCTATTCTCAACTCCTCCTCCAGAAAAGAAAACACATATCGTGGACTCTGATAGTATAAATGAGTCTGTTCATTCATCACTTTTTGATAGGTCTCTGAGTTGAACACAGCAGAAAGAGCTTGTTCCATAGTCCAATCGGCATGTTTTTCCAACAACAGCAATGCCAGATTTTTTACCATATCGGCTTTCATACTTATCTTTTCCATCATATTCTTTTCAAATATTCCAGAGAACGTTCTGTGCCAAAAAAATATTGAATCGTTATGCCTTTCATATATTGCAAATTGTGAACCAACATAGGTAAATCAATCATGTTACTTTCATATTTCCACAGCTGCAACCCCACCCTATCATTTGCAATAGGCCCAATCACTACATCATAATCATGTGTCGAAGTCTCCTCCGGATTATTTCGGTTCTGCAAAATAAATTTCGCCCAATCCTCCGAATAGGAATCAAAACGAAGCACATGTAAAAAGTTCCACGCATCGTCCTCTATTTCATAAGCCTGAACAACCGGTGTTCCATAGCCTAGTTGTTCCACCTTCACTTCTGCCATAGCTAAAGCCTGTTCAAAGTCAGCCGACAGATAAAAGCCACGCCCAAAATCTTTATTGGGCCTTGATTTCAACAAATTTATTTTATCAAAATCCTCATTAGTTCCATGATACAGTTTCATTTCAAGGCTCCTCCATAACGACGACAATACGCAGCTATATCATCAACCATTGATGCGAATGACTGTGTATGCACATATCCATAATAGCGGTCTATGAAATCTATTCCCTTAAAACGGCTCAAATAATTAAAAGCCTGTTTCATGGTCAGTCCGTACTTACGTCCGAATTCCAATATCAGAATTACAGTCCACTCCATTTTATCCTTCATCTCATATTCCATATCCTTCCAACTAAAATACGTTATGTCATGGCAAAAATAAAGATTTCACACGACAGATAAGCCAAGCAAAGCCGAAATAATTCCAACCATCAGACACTCTCTCCAAAATCCGGCTTACAACACACTTCCAGCTTTACAGGTAACGTACGTACTTCTACGACGTTTTTGCACTATCTTTGCAGCCGTCTAACCATAAACCTGTTTGCATGAACGGACTTTATATCCTCCTCATCCTGCTGGCATACTTCGGTCTGCTGCTGCTCGTGGCACGGATGACCTCCCGACGGACCGACAATGATACCTTCTTCCGCGGCAATCGGCAATCGCCCTGGCAACTGGTTGCCTTCGGCATGATCGGAGCAAGCCTCTCCGGTGTGACCTTTGTCTCCGTGCCGGGCATGGTCACCCGCATCGACATGACTTACCTGCAAATGTGCATGGGGTTCTTTTTCGGTTACCTGGTCATCGCACACCTGCTGCTGCCTCTCTACTATCGGCTTAACCTGACTTCCATCTACACCTATCTGGAAAAACGGCTCGGACGTCATTCCTACCGCACGGGAGCCTCCTTCTTCCTCCTGTCGAAACTGCTGGGAGCTTCCCTGCGGCTCTACCTCGTATGCCTCATCCTCCAGCATTTCATCTTCGACGCTTACGGCATTCCGTTCGTCGTCACCGCTGCCGGGACGGTCGTGCTCATCTGGCTGTATACCCACCGGTGCGGCATACGCACCATCGTCTGGACTGATACCTTCCAGACCCTCTGCCTGCTCCTGACGCTCATCCTGATGCTCTTCTCGGTAGCTTCGCTCTTGCGGATGGACCTGGGAGACCTCTGGAGGGCAGTGATCACCGATGAACACAGCCGCATATTCGTGTTCGACGACTGGGTGTCCAAGCAGAACTTCTTCAAGCAGTTCTTCAGCGGGGTATTCGTCACCATTGTCATGACAGGACTGGACCAGGACATGATGCAGAAAAACCTGACGTGCCGCAACCTGAAAGAAGCGCAGAAGAACATGTACTGCTACGGACTTTCGTTCCTTCCGGTGAATTTCCTCTTTCTCTCCCTGGGCATCCTGTTGCTCCTTGCCGCCACACAGCTCCACCTGCCTGTCCCTGCACGGGGCGACGACCTGCTCCCGATGTTTGCTGCCGGGGGCTACCTGGGATACGGAGTACTGGTCTGTTTCACCATAGGCATCCTGGCTGCCGCCTTCTCCAGTGCAGACTCGGCACTGACGGCACTGACCACCAGCGTCTGCATCGACCTGCTCGACATCGAGCGGATGGAAACGGCGAAGGCTGAACGGCGCCGCAAACAAGTGCATTTGCTGCTCTCCATCATCTTTGTGGGTTGCATCCTGGTGTTCAAGGCGGTGGACAGTCCCAGCATCATTGACACGCTCTACACGCTGACTTCCTACACCTACGGTCCGTTGCTTGGACTGTTCGCCTTCGGACTGTTCACCCGGCTGCGTCCGCGCGACCGGATGGTCCCTTTCATTGCCATTGCCTCCCCCGTCATTTGCTACTTAACCGACCTCGTTGTATCTTTGTACACGAATTACAGTTTCGGCTATGAGTTACTGATGGTCAACGGGCTGCTGACTTTTGCCGGACTGGCATTGTCGTCTATTTATACTAAAAACACGAACTTATCATGGAAATAACCAGCGCAGAATTCAAAATCAGTAACACCCGGATTGACAAATGTCCGCAGGACGGACTGCCTGAGTATGCGTTCATCGGACGCTCCAATGTGGGGAAATCGAGCCTTATCAATATGCTCACCCGCAAGCCGAAACTTGCCATGACTTCTTCCACTCCGGGCAAGACCCTCCTCATCAACCACTTCCTCATCAACAAGCAATGGTACCTGGTAGACCTCCCGGGCTACGGATATGCCAAGCGGGGAAAGAAGCAACAGGAAAAGATACAGCAAATCATCGAAGACTATGTCCTGGACCGTGAGGCGCTCACCTGCCTGTTTGTGCTCGTCGACAGCCGCCACGAACCACAGAAGATTGATTTGGAGTTTATCGAATGGCTGGGGGAAAACGGGGTGCCGTTTGCCATCATCTTCACCAAAGCCGACAAGCTGAACATCACCCAGCAACGCGAGAACATCGCCAACTACCTCCACAAGCTGGAGGAGCAATGGGAAGAGCTTCCTCCCTACTTCCTCACGTCCGCCGAGAAGCAGACCGGACGGAACGAAGTGCTCGACTACATCGACAGCATCAACCACTCGCTTTAAAAACATAAAAGGACAGAGTCATTCAGCAAGTATATTCTTCACCAAATGACTCTGTCCCTAAAAAATAAGCCTCAAACATTCTATTTCATCCATCAATTCAGCTGAATTTCCGTATCTGAATTAACAATAGCCTGAATCTGTGCTCCTGCAGGAATCTCAGCCGTTCCTCCTTTAATCAAGAATCCAAACAAACATAAAACGGTAAAGACAATAGAAATCGCCAATTTGTTACCACCTTCATCCATCAAATTATTGGCAGTACAATAAATAACACTTCCATCGACAGCTTTAATCGTTTTAACCGTAATCTCCAGTTCACCTTCCGAACCCAGCAAGCCATTCTTTTTGGCACGAACAACCTGCCCCTGGGCAACAGAACCAGCTGCCACCACAACCTTTCCATTCACCTTTACATCACTAGTAACCCTAAAATCCACAGTTTGTCCTGTACGTGCAGTTTTACTTGTCAACGTAGACATTAACTCCAAAGGAATCACAGTTCCTGATTTTAAAATTACTGTTTCGTTCGGCAACGTAAAAGACATGAACAGAACAGCACACATCAAAAGTAAAGCCACAGGCTTAAAACAGATTGAATTAATGATTTTGTTATACATAACAGTTTAAATTAGAAAATTAATAAATATGATTGACATTCTCTATTTCACCCAGAATCCTTTTTTGTTCCCGTTGGTTATATCTCAAGGCACTACGTGAAGCACCATTGATATTACCAATATAAAAAGATAAAGACAAGAATCCACAAACTCCGGCCCAACCATAATTTTTCGTCTTTATACTGGTATATGTTGCATAGGCCAATAACGAATTAATGGCAAATGAGGTCAATGCACTCCCTTTGTGTCCGGTATAAAGATAGCCTCCTCCCGGAAGTATAGAAAAGATACCTGCCCATATCGGACTCTTTCGTTTCCTACTCTTGAGTTTCTCCAATGCCAACAGGTTTCTATCCAACATGCTTTCCATTTCAGGGTTATATCGACAGGCTTGCACAAAATTCTTCCTTGAAGAATCCCATTTTTCTTGCTGTGCATCCAAAACAGCCTGCAATAAACAGGTTCTATACAACAAGTTGCTATCATTCAAAACTGCAACATTGCGCCGCAACACATTAGCAGCCCCCTCGACGTTACCCAAATCTTTATACATTAAGGCTATCTGCAAGCCTATATTCCCGTCTTTCTTTAATGATTCGTCTATATTCGTTTCATAGTCAAAAACACCTTCCTCCAAAAGATCCAACCCTCTGTAACATACCAATTTCAAATAGTATAAGGAGTCAGTCGGCAATTTTTGTTCGAAGAGGCCCTCTTCTATTTTAAGCAAAGCCACATCATAATGTCCTTTGTTTATTTGTTGATGAATAAAAACAATGGTAGAATCCCTGTCTTGCCTACACTTTACAGACGGAACATTGTATATCCGGGATCTGTTTGCGATAACAGAAAACGGCACATTCTCATAATACGGATAATCAATGTAACTTTTATAACCCGCTTCATAAGTCACATCATAGAAACGAGTGTCATGACTACATCGGCATAATCTGTCTGCCGTCAATATGACGGCTTCCCAAAAAGGCCTTTCCTTAAAAACTTGCATCCCATAATTGGAACAAGATGGATACATTGCACATCTGCTGTTCTTTTGTTGGCTAATGTTTTTCTGATAAAAACCAATATAGTCACTTGCTGCCAAATTTGCATTTACCTTCAATCTATTATGAGTTGATTGTGGAAACACATAGTTTGTTACAAAAACGAAACAAACACTTAATACATATATAATCTTCATATCATTCTTCATTCTCCCTAACCTTAACTAAATTTATATTAAGCGATTGACTGCTTTTTCTAACAATTGTGAAGTTGGCGTTCCGTAAAGTACTATCCAAACGAAGATAAGCGGTCAGCCCATACTTGTTCTTATAATATGTATAACGTCCGTGGGGTGACTGGAAGAACAACACTCTCCTATTTTCACCTTTATAAGACACATAGGCCAATGAATCTTCAAAAGATATAGTAATAATATTATTGCCTTTCTTATGAAGATGTCTGGTTGCCCAATAACGGTACAGCACATTTGAAGACTTTATCTGAGTTATCTGGAAATCTTCACTGTACACCCTACATGAACAGAATAATAAGGCAACCATTGATATGTAACGGAACATTCGCATATTTCATTTTTTGCAAATGTAAGCAACATACATGAGGACGAGCCCTCAAACATACTTCCACAATCACCACATTTCTATGGACACTTTGTCCACAACAAAAGGCCATACGAAAGCCTACTTTCTATATATATCTTCACTATACAACTGAAAGAAATCCCTTTTCAGGATGATTGAAATCCGTACAAGTAGAGCTGAATCTATACTTTCTTTTTTGAAGATTTTATACACATTGCTCCTATCGCAAAATAATTGCTGAGCAAACCAGCTAACAGTACGCTCTTGTTTTCGAATCTCCTCTTGAATAACCTGACCAATGTGTACCATATCTATTCTGATAATAAAAAAAGGCGGAACCATCCGTTACTTATTTTGATCTGAGGCACCGCCAAGTAGCCTGACATGTAAATAAGCACAAATGGTTCACGCCCTATATGGACGTGAACTCTTTTCTACTTATTCTCACATGTCTTCAAATTGGCGGTTTTCAGATCAGAGAATAAGAGCCAAAGCTCAATATCTTAATAAGCAATATAGGATGGGAACACTTTCCTCAATTAATAAACCTATATACTAATGAATGAAACTCCATCCACCAGCGTTGCAAATTTAAGAAAAAAGTATGAATGTGTATATTATGTATTCCATAAAATCAACTCGGGATTCAATAAAAACAGAAGTGCTCGACTACATCGACAGCATCAACAAAAGCCTGAACGAATAAATCAGTGTACAAAACGGGAAGGTGCGTCCGCAGAAACAGGCATGAAGCCTCTGCAGACGCACCTTCCCGTGTTCTGTTATCCCTCCAGCTCGCTCAGTTCCAGCCAGCGGAGTGTCTTCTCATCCAACTCCTCATTCAACAGGGGGAGACGCTTTGACTTCTCGGTCAGCTCGTCAACGGAAAGCGTTCCGCTGCACAAGTCGGCTTCCAGTTGTGCCTTCTCCGCCTCCAGCGCTTCGATGTCCTTCTCCAGCTGTTCAAACTCCCGGCGTTCCTTGAAACTCATCCGGCGTTTGTCGTTCAGGCGCACACGGGCGGTCTTCTCCGTCTTCTCCTCGGAAGAGGCAGCAGCCTTTTCCCGCTCCTGTTGCTGACGTGCTTCCTTCCAGGCGCGGTAATCGGAGTAGTTGCCGGGGAAGTCGCGGATGTCAGCCTGACCGTTAAAGACCAGCAGGTGGTCGACCACCTTGTCCATGAAGTAGCGGTCGTGACTCACCACAATGACACATCCCTTGAAGTTCTGCAAATATTCTTCGAGCACCTGCAGCGTCACGATGTCGAGGTCGTTGGTAGGCTCGTCGAGCACCAGGAAGTTCGGATTGCGCATCAGCACCGTACACAGGTACAACCGGCGGCGTTCGCCTCCGCTGAGCTTGTAGACATAGCTGTGCTGTGTCTCGGGAGTGAACAGGAAATGTTGCAGGAACTGCGATGCTGTCAGCCGTTTGCCATTGCCCAGCTCGATAACTTCGGCAATGTCCTGCACCACATCGATGACTTTCATCTGCTCGTCGAACTGCAAGCCTTCCTGCGAATAATAGCCGAAGCGCACGGTCTCTCCGATGTCCAGCGTACCACTGTCCGGCTGTTCCAGCCCCATCAGAATCTTGATGAAGGTCGACTTGCCCGTCCCGTTATTGCCCACGATGCCCATCTTCTCATAGCGGGCAAAGATGTAGGAGAAGTCTTCGAGTATCTTGAGGTCGCCGAAGCTCTTGTACAGATGGTCTGCCTCAAAAATCTTCGAGCCGATGTAGGATGCCTTCACATCCAGCTTCACATCCTTTTCCCGGATGCGCTGTTTCGCCACCTTCTCCAGGTCATAGAACGCCTCTTCGCGGTAACGTGCCTTGTGACCGCGTGCCTGCGGCATGCGGCGCATCCATTCCAGTTCCGTCCGGTAAAGGTTGTTCGCACGAGCAATCTCCGCATTGGTGGCATCGATGCGTTCCTGCCGTTTCTCCAGGTAATAGCTGTAGTTTCCCTTGTAGGAATAAATCTGACGGTTGTCTATCTCGATGATTTCCGAGCAGACGCGGTCGAGGAAGTAACGGTCGTGGGTCACCATGAGCAGGCTCAGCGTGCCGCGCTTCAGATACTCCTCCAGCCACTCCGTCATGTCCAGGTCAAGGTGGTTGGTCGGCTCGTCGAGGATGAGCAGGTCCGGCTCGTTGATGAGGACGTTCGCCAGTGCCACGCGCTTCAGCTGACCGCCGGAAAGCTGACCGACAGGCTGGTCGAAGCGGTCAATCTTCAGCTGCGACAGAATCTGCTTGGCCTTCCGCTCGTAATCCCAGGCATTGGCATGGTCCATGCGCATCAGCAGGTCGTCCAGTCCGGGATTGCCCGGGGTCTCCATGCAACGTTCGTATTCACGGATGAGGTCTACCGTCTCATTGCCGTGATAGAAGCAGGCCTCCAGCACCGTCAGCTCTTCGGGATAGGCAGGCGACTGTTCCAGGTATCCCACCCGCAGGTCGCGACGGAACACGATGCTGCCCTCGTCATACCCCTCCTTGCCTGCCAGGATATTAAGTAAGGTAGTCTTTCCACTGCCGTTCTTGGCTATCAGACCGATGCGTTCTCCCTCGGCAATACCGAACGAGATATGCTGGAACAGCAGCAGGTCGCCAAAGCTCTTCGTCAGCCCTTCTACTTGTAAATAAGGATTTGCCATTACAGTCTCCGCTCCACTTCGTTCTTAATCCGTTCAAACTCTTTCTTCACGTCGCACGGCTCTCCCCGGCGCACCTTGTCGGCAAACAGGTTCAGCGGGGCAACCACCAGATCGGTATCGGCAAAACGCAAGGCAGGGTACTCCTCACTGCCGTCAATCACCGTCACCCAGTCCATGCCGTCCATCTCATTGACCAGGATGGTGCCGAACGTCAGTCCCAATGCCTGCCAGGCTTCCGTCTGACGCGGATTGAGCTTGCCTCCGTCGATGACCTTCTGCATGTGGTCCAGGTCGCGCCCGGTAGCGGTGAAGTCCTTCTTCAGTGCCTTCTTGATGTAGGAGGACGCCCAGTCATACGCCTGGTTGATTTCGTTGATTTCCAACACACGGACGGGGATGTACTCCTTGGGATAGCGCCGGTTGTCGGAACGTATCTCCAGTGACGCGATGATGTCTTCCGCCGGTTCGACGGACGAACCTTTCGCCACGGTGAAGCTGCACTCCACCGACACGTTGCCCGCTCCCGTCAGCCAGAAGTGGGTGGTGTAGGCCTCGTTGCCCTCCATGAAGGTCTCGCAGCTGTAGGCACACTCCCAGCTCCCCACGGCCTTCAGACGTGCCTGGTCATTCTGACGCAGTTCGTCGGCAACAGACTCCCGGGCATAAGAGGAGGAACGGTCCTTGTAGGCGGATATGCGGAAGTTGCCGTTCCATTTCTCGGGGTCATAGAACAGGAAGCTGCCCTCTTCGTCTTCAAACTCGCTCCACCGTTCCGGATAGTAGAGGGCAAACCATCCGCCGGGAGCAATGTATCTCTTTTTATCCATAGGCACTCTGTCGTTAAATGCCCGCTTCTTTCAGCGGAAGCACTTCAATCCAATAGTCGTCGGGGTCGTTGATGAAGTACAGTCCCATCGCCTCGTTTTCGAAGCAGACGCACCCCATCTCCTTGTGGAAACGGCGCACCTCGTCATAGTCTCCGGGCACACGGACGCACAGGTGGCTCTCGTTCTCACCCAGCTCATAAGGCTCCGTGTGGTCGCGCAGCCAGGTCAGCTCCAACAGGAAATGCCCGGTGTCGTCCGTCAGGTAAACCAGAATGAACGAGCCGTCGGCTGCCTCCTTGCGGTGGTGCTCATGCAGGCCCAGTGCCTTGTGATAGAACTCGATGCTGCGCTCCAGGTCGAGCACATTGATATTGAAATGGTCAAATCTTGCTTTTATTTCCATAGTTATCTGTGTATTTAGGTGTGACAAACAGGGAATGAGAAGCGAACGTCACTTGCCGATGGGCTGAACCCGGCTGCGCGTCTCCCGGGAAATCTCCAGGAACATGTAGTTGCGCTCGCCTGCCTCGATTTTGTCCTTGCTTTCTTCATACTTGCGCGTGGCATACTGCTTCGACTTCTCGAACGTCAGCCGCGACACCTCAGCCTGCGACTTTCCCACCACGGTGGAGTCCAAGGCCTCTTCGGGGAAGAAGTCGTCGAGATTGACTTCGCCGATGAGCGTCGTCTCCAGGAAGTTCACGTGCTTGTGCGTCTTGTCGGTGTAATACCCCACGAACATGTGTCCGGGGAGACGCACCAGGATGGGATTGATGTTGATTGCCTTCAGCAGGGAAGCGAACAGCACACTGCCGTCCACACAGTTGATCTGCGCGGCAGCCAGAGCGTCGTCAAACGTACGCACGCGCTGAGCAAAGACCACATTCGACGACAGGCTGGTGTTCGAGATGGAGCTGTACTTGAAATTGCGCTTCTGCAATACATACCACAAGGCATACACCTGCCGGTCA
>ULTZ01025325.1_pt1 | contig 22905 bp, 19 predicted proteins | sample 1957981 | NCBI WGS metagenome assembly ULTZ01 (sample SAMEA4835745, study PRJEB28245) | human gut metagenome | biome: gut microbiome; material: fecal sample | place: Denmark | collected 2008
TTAAACACGCTGAAAATTGCGTTGTCGCTTTGACTTTAGTCTTTGGAACATTTTTAGGAACAAAGCGCCGCCGACTAATGTGCCTGTGGGGCGTTGTTGTCGGCGGCGGGTGTGTTTTATAGGAAGTTTGTGGCGCGGCTTATGCGTGAGTGCAGGCGGCGTGTGTCTACAGCCGTTCAGGCTTTCTTGGGCCGGGAGAGAACGAGGGCGTACATAAGGATGTATGCGGCAGCGGCCACGGTGAGCCAGAATCCGGCAAGGATGCCACAGTCTTTGGCGATAAGGCCCTGAATGAAAGGAAGAATGCCTCCGCCGCAAACCATGGCCATAAATAATCCGGAGGCGACGGCGGTGTATTTGCCGAGGCCTTCAACGGAGAGGTTGAATATTGCGCCCCACATCACGGAGGTACATAGGCCGCAGAGTATCATGAATATGGCGTTGGCCGGGATTTGCACGGAGAAGAAGGATAGCTCTGTGGCGTTGAATCCGAAGAAGTCGGTGGATGTCTCAGGCATATATATGCCGATGACGAGCAGGCATATGGCGACTGCCGATGTCACGGTAAGCATGGCGCGAGAGGATATGCGGTTGCCTACTGCGCCGCCGATGAGTCGGCCTACGAGCATGAGAAGCCAGTAAACTCCGGCAACGCTGCCGGCTATGGTTGCGGGAGCCATGGCGCTGGAATTGACTGCGGGGCTGTTTTCGACATATTGCAGTGTCCAGTTGGCGATGCCGACTTCTATGCCTACGTAGCAGAATATGGCTATGACGCCGAAGGTGAAGTTGCGGTGGCGGAATGCCCCGGCGATGCTGATGCCTTCACGCTTTTCACCGGCCTTGTGTGGTTCGGGCAGTCGGCTGACGTATAGAATAATGAAGGCAACGGCAAAGATGCCCATGGCGAGGTAGAATACCGGGTTGGCGGCCGAGATGGTGCTGGCGGCGCCGCCCAGGAGGCTGCCTACGATGACCGGAGCAAGTGTGGCGCCGATGCTGTTGCATGCACCGCCGAATTGTATGAATTGGTTGCCTTGATTTTGGTTCTTACCCAATGAGTTGAGCATGGGATTGACTACGGTATTAAGCATACACATAGAGAATCCGGCCACGAAAGCACCGATAATATATACTGATACGGCGGTGGTGTTGTCGTTGAGGATATATCCGGAGAGATAGGTGATGAGGACGCCGACAAATCCTACAGTGACAGCGGCCATGGCTGTGCGGCGGTATCCGTGGCGTTCGAGCAGCTTGCCGGCCGGGTAGCCCATAAAGGCGTAGGCTATGAAGTTGGCGAATGTGCCGAGTTGGGTCAGGAAAATGTTGTCGCCCGACATTTTTTTGATAACTGAGCCTAAGGGGTTTTGATACCCGGTGACGAAGGCTATCATAAAAAACAAGGCAAACATGATTGTAATGGGCAGGGCGTAGTTCTTGTGCCCGGCTTGGTTCTGTGCCATGGTGTTCGGTATTATATTTTAGATGGATAAAAAAAGTTTTTTATGTAGGGGGGAAAAGAGTGAAGGATTGGGTTATGGTGTGTCCGGTCAGTATTCGCGCGGTCCGAAGATGTCGGTGCCTATGCGTACGATGGTGCTGCCGTGGCGTAGCGCTATTTCATAGTCGTCACTCATACCCATGGAGAGTTGGTCGAAGCCGCACAGATCGGGGCAGGTGTCGATGATGCGGCGGTGCAGTGAGGCGATAGCAGCGAAGTCGCTGTCGATGCGTCCGGTGTCGTTGGTATTTGTGGCCATGCCCATGAGACCGCAGATATGGGTGGCGCGCAGGCTGCGGTATTCGCCGTTGCGGAAATATTCCTGCAGCTCGTCCGGCGTGAATCCGAATTTGGTTTCTTCGGCGGCGACGTGTATTTGCAGCAGTACACGTGTGACCACTCCGGCCTCGGCGCTGAGGCGGTCGATGAGATTGAGCAGTTTGACGCTGTCTACGCTTTCAATCAAGGCGGTGTGTCCGATGATGCTTTTGACCTTGTTGGTTTGCAGGTGGCCTATGAAGTGCCAGCGCACGTCATCCGGCATCTCCGGAATTTTGGTCAGCATTTCCTGTACGCGGCTTTCGCCGAATACGCGCTGCCCTGCATCGTAGGCTCGGCGGAGCTTCTCGATGGGATGAAATTTGCTGACAGCCACCAGTGTCACGCCCTGTGGAAGCAGGGTGTGCAGGCGCTGTACTTCGGATGCTATATCGTGCGACATTGTATTGTCAAACAGGATATTACTTATTGCCGCTCAGGTCGGCTTTGTATACGTCCATAATCATTGTTTCGGCTATGGACTGCACTTCGTAGTCGCCGAGGATGCCTTTCATACCTTCGTGGATGTTGGCGAGGGCTCTGTCAAAATCGCCGGCTTGCACGAGGTACTGCGTTGCGGCCTTTTTCTCGTTGCCTTTTTCGTCTATTTGTATAAAGGCTACTTTGGCCAGGTAGTATTTGTCTCCTGTACCGTCATAGAATATTTCATTGATTTTGGTGCGTTTGACTGCCGATACCGAAAATTCGCCGGAAATGTAGGGCTGGGCTTCTTTGATGATGCGAGCCTCGGCTTCTGTAAAGGTCAGTGCGTCCACAATGTATGGTTCGGTAACGCGTTTCACCGAGCCGTCTTGCTGCATTTTGTCGTAGCGTACTTTGCATTCAAACCATGTTGCCATATCGTATGAGTGTATTGTTTGTTATGTTGTTTATTATTGTATTCTGTTGCTTTCGTTGGTGCATGGGGCATTTTTGTGCCTTGCCTATGCGTGCCCATAACCATGGCCGCAGTGTATGCCACGGCCTAAGCAGATGCAAATATACGGTTATTTTGTGAGACTGCTGCCATCTGTGACGCTGTTTTTTGTGCGGTATAGGGCAGGATGGGGCGTTGGCTGTTTCGGCGGTATTTAGTTGTGCAATGCTTGGATGCCCGATATTTCGGTGGAGACTTCGCCGAGTGGTCCGTTGCATTGCAGCACTCCGGTGTGAATCTTGACAAAATCGATTCGGCGTATATTTGCCGGATTGCCGTCTGCATCAACTGCGTTGGCCAGGCTTAAGGCTGATGAGGCTTGGTCATTGGGACATGAGTCGGCGTACCCGGTGTAGCAATAGCCTACATAGGTCCCGCCTACAAGGAAATGGTTGTCCGGCAGACGCATGGCTGTCACTGACATTGTTGATGTCTTCTCGCCCCAAGAGGGAAAGAAGGCATGGTTGTGGTATGCGGCATTGCGGCTCAGTACACCAGAAGTCCCGTCATCGGCTGACCATAGGACAAAGGCATCGTTGTCGCCGGCAGCGCTGTTGTCTGTGTATGTCACGGTGGTCACGCGGGCTTGCTCCCATCGTGCGCCGCGCAGGTAGTACCAGGTGTCATCGGCCTTGCCGTTACGATTTACGTCCTCCATGACACACACCACGCCCGGTTCGGACGACCCCACGCGCATCCCATCATATGTGCTTGTTCCCCAATAAAAAGCATTGCCGAGGACGCGGAAGTCGCCTTGGGCTTGTGGCGAGTGTAGTATGGGTGTCTTGAGACGTAGGGTTACGCTACCGCCAAATCCACCGAGGCATATCAAGCTGCCTCGGTCGAGGCTCTGCTGGACTGCACGGCGTACTGCGACCGCATCTGCGTTTGGTGCTATCTCGGGTAATTCGTTGACGAATTGGCCCGGCATAGGCGAGTAGTCAAGTACTTCCACCGCTACGTTGTGTGGTGTATATTCGCTGCCGGGGGTGTCCGGCTGCCCTTTGTAATCGTCGGCGCATCCGGTCAATGCTATGGATGTCAGTGCTAATAAGGCTGTAGTGTATGTGTTTAGCGTCATATTTGTGCTTATGTATGCGTATGTAAAAAATGCTTTTTATGTTTTATGCCTGTGTTACAGGTCGATGCTTTCGGAGAAGATGTCGCGTATCGCTCCAAAGGGAATGGTTGTGCCGTCGTGTAGCCGCAACCATTGTTCCGTATCGTTGATTTTGGCTATAATGCCGCGGCTTTCGGCGATGATGCCACCGACTTTGTGCGTGTCCGGACAAAAATGTCGGATGACGACTTCGATGGCGGCATCGTAGGCCTCGGCTGTGCGTCGCGCGATGTCGGTGCGGTTTTCGTCGGTAAGCTCTGTGTCCGTATCGGTGTGCCGTGCGGCTTCATCGATGGATTCGGAATGGCCGTGCAGCGCCGCAAAAGGTGCAAATTGTGCTGCTCGTCCTTTCATGGACATGTGCCGGTGTACGACAGACGGTTGATATTGTCTGTCGATGATGTCTGCATAGAGTATGGCTGCATTTGCCTCCGGTTTCATGCCTTGTGTCCTCCTATTTGCCTATTGCGTTGGCGTCCGGTGGCTCCTTCACGATAATTGAGCCCGGTGAGTATAGCGTTTTTACCGTAGTTGGTCTTGATGTCGAGCATGGCGCGTTGTATCCTCTGTGCCTTGTCTTCATCGGCTTGTCGATTTTTTTCGGCAGCTATTGTTTTGATGTATTCGCCAAAGAGGTCCGGTTGTGGCGCTTCGGCCGGCAAGACCTCGCCGACCGGTAGAACCTCGCAGGCGGTGATGTTGAGCCGCCGTATAGTCAGTGTGTTGTGTACGCAACTGTGCCACAGCCCGGTGACGGACTTGCAGATTAATTTGGCCGAGGCTGTGGGCGCCGCAAATGTGCCTGATGCGTGCGATGGCGCCGGAGCACGACGTCCGTATCGGTCGATGACAATCTGCACGCCCTCGCATGACCCGTCATCGGAAATGTTGGATACATCGTAGCCGATGTCTATTGCTATGGCTTTTGTGACCAGCCCTTTGGCTACAAGATTCAGGGCCAAAGACTGCGACATTTCGAGTATAACTGTAAGGGCGTTGGCGCTCTTGTAAGGCTCGGTGAGTACCTGTCCTTCTGAAATTGAATGTGAAGATGGCGTGTATGCCTTGATGTCTGCAATGCTCACCGGCTCGTGTCCCCATGCGTGGTCAATAAGCAGCTCGGCATTGACACCGAACATGGCGTACAGGGTGTCTTCGTGGTTTATGGACATACGTGCGACATCGCCCATGGTGTACATGCCGCGGTCGGCCAAGCGCCGAGCAATGCCCGAACCTATGCGCCAAAAGTCGGTGATGGGTGTGTGCGCCCATAGCAGTCGCCTGTATGCGGTCTCATCAAGTGCGGCTACACGCACGCCGTCCGCGTCCGGTGTCATGCGCTTGGCTACGATGTCCATGGCTATCTTGCATAGGTACATATTGGTACCTATACCGGCTGTGGCGGTGACTCCTGTCTCGCGCAACACGTGGCGAATCATGGTCATTGCCATTGCGTGCGGGTCGCCGCCATAGGCGTGCAGATAGGGCGTGGCATCGATGAACACCTCGTCGACACTGTATACGTGCATGTCTTCGGGTGCGGCATAGTGGCTGTATATCTCGAATATTCGGGTGCTGTATTCGATATATAGAGCCATGCGGGGCGGGGCTATGATAAAGTCTATGGCCAGTGACGGGTTGGCTGCAAGAGCGTCTGCATCGCAGCTGGAACTGCGTCCCGGTAGGGCTGTGCCGCGGCGTCTATTGGCAGCCTGTACGGCTTGCCGTGCCTCAAAAAGGCGTGGTCTTCCGCCGATGCCAAGTGCCTTGAGCGATGGAGACACTGCCAGGCATATCGTTTTGTCTGTGCGTGTTTCGTCGGCCACCACGAGGTGGGTCTTCAGCGGGTCGAGGCCGCGGAGGACACACTCTACGGAGGCGTAGAAGGACTTGAGGTCTATGGCAATATAACAGCGGTTGTCGTCCATAGTGCCGGAGTGGCGTTTTGCCCCGCTAAGTTACGACTTTTGTGGGAAAAAACAGGCCCCGGTCTCCCTATAAATAGTTAAGGGAGTGCCGAGGCCGTTGTATTGCGGTCGGTACTTGCGCCTTTAGAATGCGTAACGCACGCCTATGGCTGGTATGACGGCGTGTATATGGTAGTCGGCCGTGAATTGACCTGTGGAGGGCAGACCGAGCTGTGGATAATTCTTGGCTATGAAGTCATCGTATTGGCCGGTGGCGTTGTCAGCACCGCAGCCCTTGACGTACATGAAGGCCACGTCTATGGAGAAGCTCTTGACCGGACGGAACGACAGACCTAACGATGGCTCTATCTTGGTCATGCCCGGAGTTTCGGGGTTGTAGTGGTCCTTGTTGACCGGGCTTTGGTCTACCATGAGTCCGGCACGGAGATCCAGTCGGTCTGTGAGAGCATATTCGGCACCCAGGTGATAAGTCCATGAGTTGTGGTATTTCTTGCTTAGATGCTGGTCGAAGTCGGGCAGGTGATCAAAGGAGAAGTCGAGGTAATCGTATGTTTTCCATCCGGTGAGTTGGGCGTCAAAAGCCAGTGTCAGACGGTCTATGGGGCGATAGGCTACGCCGAAGGTCAGCACGTAGGGGCAGGGCATGGCTGCTGAAAAATTGGTTTGGTTGAGGTTGTCAAGCGTATTTCCCAAAATCTTTTGGGCTGCTTGGTTGGCGTAAAATACTTCTGCATCGCCTTTGCTGACCTTCATCTGCATCTTTGAACGGAAGGATGCGCCGATGGTGATGCGCGGGGTGACTTCGTACATGGCTCCGATGTTATAGCCCACCGAGAGGTCTGATGACCCGGTGAGTTCGACAGATGCTGGGGAGATGCTGCCGAAGCGCACATCACTGCCCAAGGCACCGAGCAGGCGATCAAGCGATGAGGGGCTGACAAGTGCCTTGTGCAGGTCTACGCTACCCCAGGAGACCATAAGTCCGGCACCGATACTCAGTTTAGGAAGAAGACGCCACGACACGGTGGGCTGTATGGTGAATATCTTAAGGTCGACACTTTGGTTGAGCACTGCGCCGGCCCAGTTGTCACCCCAGTTGATGCTGCTGCCGTAGGGTGTGTACATGGATACGCCGGCATACAGGTTGTTGTAGATGCGGAAGGCGGCTGATATGTTGAACGGAGTGCTTACCTTGTTGCTTGTTTTGTATTCGGTGCCATTATGATTGGCTGTAACCGATGATTTGATTGCACTCATCCCGGCGGTAACATCGACAGTCTTGTCGCTGAATGCCAGCGCTCCGGGGTTAAAGATGTTGCTCTCGGCCCCAAGTTTAAGAGCAACGCCGACATGTCCCATGCCTTCTTGACGTGCGCTGAAAGTGTTGACTTGGTAGCCTTCGGCCACGGCTGTGCCGGCCGTTACTGCAATAGCCGTCACGGCCAATAGTAGCTTTTTCATACTTGTCAAATTTTTTGTTTTCATTCTCAAAAAGGCTGCAAAGGTATGTATCTTAGACTAAATATACAAATTATTCGACCTTTTGACCAATTTTGCTGGTCTAAAGGTCGAAATCAGTTCTCATATAGACCAATATTTGTTCGATTTGTATAGTCTACAAAAAAACGGATGCGCCCATGGCAAATGGCCGTGGACGCATCCATACTGTGCTTGTTATTGAGTCTGTATGTCAGGCCTTTTTCCCGACATAGTCCGTAGGAGTAGTTTCTATAATTTCTTTGAAGACACGAGCAAAGTGCGAATAGTCGGCAAAACCGCAATCAATGGCCACATTTTTCAGTGGTGTTCCCGGGGATTTGTCGAGCAACTCACACGCATATTGGATTTTGGCGTAGCGTATGAATGATACCGGTGTTTGGCCGAGTATGGAAGTGATTTTACGGTGCATTTGGCGTGTATTGATACCCATATGAGAGGCCAAAGAAGTAACGGAGACGTCATTGCCTTTGGTAAGCATGTTTCGGATGGATTCGGTGGCTTGTTTGAGAAATTGGTCGGAAGTGGTGTTCTCGGTCATGGTTTTACTGTGTCCTGGTGTCGTTATACGTAAAACTTGGGTAGCAAACTTGTCTCGGAGCATGGCACGCTGCTCGAGCAGTTTATCCACGCGAGTGCATAATTCGTTGGCATTGAAAGGCTTGGCGAGGTATGCGTCCGCTCCGGCTTCCAGTCCGCGTATTTTGTCAGCCTCGGTTATACGCGCAGTCACCATGATAATAGGTATATGGTTGACCAGACTGTCTTTGCGTATTTGTCGGCACACTTCGAGACCATCGATGCCGGGCATCATAACGTCCGTGATGATAATGTCGGGTATTATTTCGCGAGCCAATGTCAATCCTTGTTGCCCATTTTCGGCGCGATGTATCGTGTAGGTGTCGGTGAGTTGCGAGCATATATATTCGGCTACGTCGTTATTGTCTTCGATGACCAGTACGTGCTTGCGTTTGTCGTCTGCCGGCTCATCTTCAATAGAACTTGGAATGTCCGGTATGGCTGTCGGTATCGATGATGGTACTGATGCATCGTCTTCGGAGAACGGTTTGGCGGTGTTGTGGATGGGAACGGTAATATGGAATGTAGTTCCGTGCCCATGTTTGCTGGACACTTCTATGGTGCCGTCTACGGCATCGATAATCTGGCGTACCAAAGCCAGGCCGATGCCTGTGCCGGATGTGCTGTCGTCGCTGTAGAAAGGTTTGAAAATGTGTGGAAGTTTGTCTTCGGGTATTCCGCTTCCGGTGTCGGCGAAAGTTATGTCAAGCATTGTGTCAGCTTTCTTCATGCGGATTGTTATAGTACCACCATTGGGGGTGAATTTCAGCGCGTTGGACATCAGGTTGGAGAATAATTTATTCACATAGTCCGGCACAAAGTCCATTTCGATGCCTTGAGCCGGGGTGTCCATCTTAATGGCAATGTTTCGACCGGCTGCGTACTCGCGGCTGCATTCGATGAGCATTGATACTTGAGCGACGATGTTTCCATGGCGCCAGTCGGGATCGCCAATCTCGGACTTTATGCGTGAGATGTCAAGCAATTGCGTGATAAGCGTCAGTAGTCGGTCGCCGTTGCGCTGTATTGTTTGGGCCTTGTGCCGTATCTCCGGATTGCATTCGGAATCATCGGCTATTCCCTTGCTTAGACCGAGAATAACGGTGAGAGGCGTCCTAAACTCATGGGTGATGTTTGTAAAGAAACTTTCGCGCATTCGACTTGCCTCGCGGAGTACTCTGTGGCTGTGTGCGCGTACTCGTGCACTATAATACATAAGACCTACGGCCAGCATCAGCAGTATTACGATGACTATCAGTATTCCGTAACCGATATATTTGGCCGAGCGTTCGTCTCGCAACTCTTTTTGGGCAAGATCTACGCGTTGCTGTTGGCGTCCTCGTTCGATGGTGATACCGATGTTGTGTATGCGGTTGCTCTTTTCCATGTCTACAACGCTGTCTTGTAGCGTTGTGGACAAGACATGATGTTTCAGAGCTTCGCGATATTGTCCTTCGCGGCTATACATCCTATAATATAAATTGTGTATGGACGCAAGATGCTCTATGGACTTGATGCTGTCTGCTGTGGCCATGGCTCTGGCCAGTAATGTCGCAGCTCGCGAGTCGTTGTCTCTGTCTATATATATGGAAGCCAAAGCCAGTAGCGGTTCCAGCGAATGCCATTTGTCTTCCGATGCCTCCATAATACGGTATGCCTCCGAGTATTCGCGTAGAGCATTATCGTATTGGTGGCGTTTCTCGTATATGTTGCCGAAGTATGTGTGACACAATGCGATACCGAGGTCGTTGTTGTCGGCGCGGTTCAAATCCATCGACTTGCGGTAGTACTGCATAGCCTTATCGTCATCTCCTCGGGCGTTGTATATTGCACCCAGATTTGCGTAATTTATGGCCTGTCCGGTATTGCTACCGAGGGCGTGTTCGCCGGCCAAAGCAAGGCGGAAGGCGCTATCCGCACGTTCGTAATTACGGATGCTGAGGTATATGTTGCCGAGTCCGTTGAGTGATACCACGCGATTCTTGCGCATTGCATAAGCTGTATCCGAAGACTCTTCGCACAGGCGGTATGCGTTGTAGTGGTATTCTTGAGCCACATCGTATATACCCATGCGGCGGTAGTCGGTGCCTATATTGTTAAGTGCTTGTATCCATTCGGCTGTGTCGCCTATGGCTTTTGCCAGTTTGAGGCCTTCGCTATGCAGGCGCAAAGCCTCGCCAAAGCGGCTTTGGTTGCGCATGTTCTTTCCGCGTTGGCGCAAGGACACGATGGTATCGCGCAGCGCCGTGGTCTCTGTCTCATCACTTCCGCTTCCCGAACAAGCGGTTAAAGGACCGAAAACTATCGCCAAGGCAAGGGTGGCAAGTGTCGTGGAACTCTTAAAAAATGTATATAGGATCATGTCTGTGTCGTCGGTAAGTCGTTGGTTGCAATATGCGGTTGAATGTGTACAATCGATGATTGCGAGGTGGACCTGCCACCTTTTTTTGGACGTACAAATTTACAAATTTTTAGAAAGGTTAGCAAATCAATCGAATGTTTTTTGGGGCTGCAGAATGTATAATGGTAATGCGATATCAGGGATATGGCTAATTTAATTGTTTAAATCGGATACGTTTTGTCTGGTTTAGACATGTGATTTTAGGTCTTTTGCGTCGCGCAATGTTCGAAATATTCCTTAATACGGCTTTATGATGTGCTAAAATTTGCAAATAGGAAACAAAGCAGCCAGGACATCAAAAATATTCCCGCAGGTCGACATCTACTCGGCTAAATGTTTGCCAAGATAACAGGCGATTAATACTTGGGAACCATTCCGGATACATGTGTGCGAGGTTTTCTTCATGTCCTCATCGCTTATTCGTTCATGCCTGAATTTGTGCGGCCTCACCCCCCCCCTGAGGAAGAGTGGAAAAATATGCCGTTGCGCTTCTTATCTGAAATTTTCTTATTTTTTTTCAAAACAAATATGCTTTTACGCTTGCGGTTTCAATAAAAATAGCTAACTTTGCACTCATAAAACGGGTATATCGCTTGTATGGAGCGGTAATTACATACCGAAGGTCCTTTAGCTCAGTTGGTTAGAGCACCTGACTCATAATCAGGGAGTCGTAGGTTCAAGCCCTACAAGGACCACATAGATTGAAAGGGATTACAGTACAGCGTTTTAGATGTTGGATGTAATTCCTTCTTTTTGTGCTTGTGGAGCGGAAAGCCGGGGTAATTCGGGGTCAAGCCGAAATTCGGACGGCTTCGGGAAGGAGGATGAGAATGAATGTTAGATAGATGCTATATTGGGGAAGTCGCCTGATAAGCGGACAGAGGCTGAGAAAGCGGTAGTTGAGCGGTATCTGGATGAGCTTTATCCTGATAGGAGAGAAAGCAACGAGAATGACAGGAGCACCGGGAATGCCGAGAACACCGGAGGCGTTTTCGGTTATTTTGTCGGATGGCGTTGGTCGTGGGGATAGTGAAAGGGAATGGGTGGTTGTGCGGCTATGATTGCCGGTGTCAGGTGGCGGTGGGAATTGTGGTGTCGGGGAGGTGATGGAGGATTTGGGTAAGGGGGGAGATGGGGGATTGGGCATCGAGTGGGGTGACGTCGAAGGCGGCACGGGCCAGCCAGGTGAGTTGTTTTTTTGCGTATACGCGGGTGTTTTTGGCGATGCGAGCTATGGCGGTGGTGCGGTCGAGCGTTCCGTCGAAGTGACTGAACCATTCTTTGAAGCCGACGGTGTTGAGGGCATTGAGGTGTCGCAAGGGGTACATGCGTTGTGCTTCTTGTTCCATGCCGTCGGCTACCATTTGGAGGACACGTGCGTTGATGCGATCGAAGAGTTGAGGTCGTGGCATGGTGAGGGCGAATGTAACGGCGTGCAGCTCCGGGGCAGTGGGGCGTCCGGTGAGGTGGCTGCTGTAAGGGCGTCCGGCTTGGAGGCTGACTTCGATGGCGTGTATTATGCGGCGTGTATTGGCCGGGTCTACGGTGGCTCGGTATTGCGGGTCGAGAGTGGCGAGGAGTTCGAGCAGGTGTTGCAGTCCGTGTCGGTGGTATAGGTCGAGTACGTATGTGCGTGTGTCTTCGGTGATAGTGGGCATGTCGTCGATGCCGTGCAGCAGTGCGTGTAGGTACATCATGCTGCCTCCGCAGATGATGACGTAGGGGCTGTTTTGCCATAGTCGCGGTAGCAGCGTGTGTACGTCTTGAACGAATTGGGCGGCGCTGTATGTGGCGTCTATGGGTAGTGTGCCTACGAGGTGGTGTGGTATTGCGGCGAGTTGGTCCGGGGTTGGTGCGGCTGTGGTAATGGGAATGTCGCGATAAATCTGGCGCGAGTCTGCGCTGATGATATGGCAGTGCAGGTGTCGCGCCAGTTCTATAGCGAGTGATGTTTTGCCGCTGCCGGTGGCACCGGTGATGATGATGGCGGTGCCACCGGGACGGGCGTATGTATCAGCGATGGTTTTGTGCAACGATACGGGCTATTTGGACGATGACTTCTGTGGCTTTTTCCATGGAGGGGATAGGTATGTATTCGTAGCGTCCGTGGAAGTTGAGGCCGCCGGCAAATATATTGGGGCATGGCAGGCCTTTGAATGAGAGTTGTGCTCCGTCTGTGCCGCCGCGTATGGGTACTACTTTGGGCGTGACGCCGCTGTCTCGCATGGCTTGTTCGGCTGTGTCGATGATGTGCATCAGCGGTTCGATTTTTTCGCGCATGTTGTAGTACTGGTCTTTGATTTCGATGGCGCAGCAGTCGGGAAATTCGTGGTTGATTTTGCGTGCGAGGTGTTCCATCTCTTTTTTGCGGCGTTCGAAGCGGTCGCGGTCGTGGTCTCGTATGATGTATGTGAGCACTGTTTTTTCGACGGTTCCTTCCATGCCTATGAGGTGGTAGAATCCTTCGTATCCTTCGGTGTGTTCGGGGGTTTCCCATCGTGGGAGCATGATGACAAACTGGTTGGCTATGCGCATCGAGTTTATCATTTTGTGTTTGGCGTATCCCGGGTGTACGTTGCGCCCGGTGAAGGTGACGCGTGCGACTGCGGCGTTGAAGTTTTCGTATTCGAGTTCGCCTATTTCGCCTCCGTCCATAGTGTATGCCCAGTCGGCACCGAAGAGTTGGACATCGAATTTGTGTGCGCCTTGGCCGATTTCTTCGTCGGGGTTGAAGGCTATGCGTATTTTGCCGTGTTTGATTTCGGGGTGTTGTTGGAGGTGGTCTACGGCGGAGATGATTTCGGCTATACCTGCTTTGTCGTCTGCGCCGAGCAGGGTATTGCCATCGGTGACGATGAGTGCCTGTCCTTTGTAGTTGAGCAGTTCAGGAAAGTCGTTGGGCGACAGTGTAATGCCTGTATGCTTGTTGAGCAGTATGTCGCCGCCGTCATAGTTTTCGACGATGCGTGGGGTAACATTGTGCCCGCTCATGTCGGGTGATGTGTCGAGGTGTGCGATAAATCCGATGGTGGGAATACCTTCGGCATCGGTGTTTGCCGGCAGTGTCGCCATGAGGTACCCGTTGTCATCGAGGGTGATGTCGTCGAGTCCCATTTGGCGGAGTTCGTCGGCGAGATATTTGGCGAAGGTCATTTGCCCGGGTGTGGAGGGCGTCATGTTGGTGAGTTCATCGCTCTGGGTGTCGTATTTGACGTACCGCAGAAATCTGTCTACTACGTTCATGGTGATGTGTATTTGTTGTAGTGCTTTTGTGTATGTTTGCTTATCTCTTGTGGTGCTTGACGTGTGAAGGTGTCAATACCTTGATTTCGGGGCGCCAAGCGTCTACGTCGATGTATGTGCCTTCTATGGGAACTGAGGCGTTTTTGTCGCTGAAGACTATGGCTACGCGGTTGCCTGTCTTGATGTCTGTTTTGTCAACGATGAGTACATCGGCTCCATCGATGTTGTGGTGGTGAAATGTGGGGATTCCGCGCCACATGGCGGGATTTTGGCGTCGCAGGTTCATGACGTTGGAGGTGTATTGCATAAGTTGGCGCTGTTGGTCGTCGAGGGGGACGATGTGTCCGGATGTGCGCGAGACGTTGTCTTTTTGCCATCCGTGGTTGTCGACTGCGCGGTCGCCGAATTCGTCGCCGTAGTATAGTGTTATGGGTCCGTTATATGCGGCGAGTATCGCCATGCGTGTCATTTGTTTTTCAATGTATAGTGGCTCGGCGGGGTTTAGGTGGTCGGCCAGGCGGTATCCGTCGTGGTTGGTGACAAACAGGTTGGGCAGCACGGTGTCGTCCTTGTATCCGCGTTGGCGTGGGGTGCTGAGCACGTATATTATATCGTCCCAGTTGTCAAGTCCTTCGCTTTCGATGTCTTGCATGGGGCCGGAAATACGTTCTTTTCCGTCGAAGTCGAAGGCGCTGATGAGTCCGTGGTCACTGTATACGCCGGCGTTGATGGCGTTTGCGTCACCCCAGTCTTCGCCTACCATGTATGCGAGTGTGCCCCAGCGCTTGCCTTGTGCAGCACGATGGTCGGCAAGGTCTTGTACGGCTTGGCGTATTTCGCGCCAGTAGTTGTGTCCGTTTTGTACGACTTGGTATGCCTGGTCGAGGCGCCATCCGTCGATGTCGTAGTTGTCTATCCACCAGGTGGCCACTTCGCGAAAGTAAAGCAGGGAGGCGGGGTAGGCGACATTGCCCGAGGGTATGGTGTCGCGCACGTTGGCGCTGGGTGTGCTGTCTATGGTGTATCCCGAGGGTGAGGGTGTGGTGACTCCGCCGTGGTGCCCGAAGACGCCGTCAAGGATGACGTAGAGGCCGCGTGCATGGGCTTCGTCGATGAGGTGTCGCAGATCGTCCCGTGTGCCGAAATGGGGGTCTATGGCGAAGTAGTCGTTGGCGAAGTATCCGGTGGACCGGAGTTTTTCGCCGCCTTTGGCTTTTGAGCTGTCAAATATGGGGGTGAGCCAAATGGCATTGGCGCCGATGGAGGCTATGTGGTCGAGGGCGGCGGTGACGCCGGCGATATTGCCGTCTTTGCGGTTGTCGTCGGGCCCCCACATGGCGGTGTATCCCGGGTTGGTGGCGGTGGTATCGCGGTTGAAGGATGCTACCATAACTTGGTATATTGTCAGCGACTGTTGGTCTTCGTAGCGTTTTGGCAGCCGTGGTTGACGAGCGGCGTAGGCAGCGATGAGTATCGTGGCGAGTGCCAGTGTGATGGCTGTAAGTATGGTGCGGGTGTATGTCATGGCGAGGTAATTGTGTAATGGTGGTGCCTTGTGTGTCGTTGGCTATGGACCGGGGCAGCAGTAGTGATGGTGCCGGCGTTGCCGAGGGTGAAGCCAACGTGTGTATGTTTAGTCTTCATTGCCGGCAAATTGCATGAGATAGGCTTTGATAAAGTCATCGAGGTCGCCGTCCATGACGGCGTTGACATCGGATGTTTGGTGTCCGGTGCGGTGGTCCTTGACGCGGCGGTCATCGAATACGTACGAGCGTATCTGGCTGCCCCATTCGATTTTCATCTTGCCGGCTTCAATCTTGGCTTGCTCCTGCATACGGTGTTGCAACTCTTTGTCGTATAGGATGGAACGCAGTTGGCGCATGGCGTTTTCCTTGTTTTTAGGCTGGTCGCGAGTCTCTGTGTTTTCGATGAGGATTTCTTCGTGCTCGCCTGTGTAGGGGTCTACGAATTGGTAGCGCAGTCGTACACCCGATTCTACTTTATTGACGTTCTGGCCGCCGGCGCCGCCGCTGCGGAAGGTATCCCATGACACTGCGGCCGGGTCGACGCGTACTTCGATGGTGTCATCTACCAGCGGGGTAACGAAGACCGAGGCGAATGATGTCATGCGTTTGCCTTGGGCATTGTATGGTGAGACGCGCACCAGGCGGTGGACACCGTTTTCGCTCTTGAGAAATCCGTAGGCAAAGTCGCCTTCGACGTTGATGGTGCAGGATTTGATGCCGGCTTCATCGCCCTCGAGGATGTTGGCTATCGAGGTCTTGTAGCCGTGCTTCTCGCACCAGCGCAGGTACATACGCATCAGCATCTGTGCCCAGTCTTGGCTCTCTGTGCCTCCGGCTCCGGAGTTGATTTTGAGTACCACGCCGAGGCGGTCTTCTTCGCGGCGTAGCATGTTGCGTAGTTCGAGGTCTTCAATCTTGGTGGCTGCATCGGCGTACAGCCCATCCAATTCGGCTTCGTCGACAAGGCCTTCTTTGGCGAAGTCCAGTCCGGTTTCGACCTCGCTGACGGCTTTGTCAACTTCATCGTAGCGTTCAATCCAGCCTTGTAAGTCCTTGATTTTCTTCATCTGTACCTGCGCTTCCTTGGGGTGTTCCCAGAAGTCGGGAACGTGTGTGTGCAGTTCTTCTTCTTCGACTTGGATTTTCTTGCCGTCGATGTCCAGGTAGTGTCGCAACGCATCGCGGCGTTGTCCCAGTTCTTTTATTTGGTCTTGTGTAATCACTTTCAGTGTCTTGTTAGTCTAAATATAGTGCAAAGTTACGATATTTCGGCGAGAAATGGCTAAATACCGCAAATTAATCGGTTGTGCTCTTTTGCCCGGGACGTGTAATAGACGTTTCTGCCGCTTTTGCGTGGTCTTATGTGGCTGTCGTGGCTATTGATATTTGTCTTGCGACTCGGGGGCTATATGATGGTGCTTTGAGCCTGTTGTGGGCGCTATATTTCGGAGGGGTAGGGGCAAAAAAAAGTCCGAATACGCTTCGACAGCGGATTCCGGACCAGCCATTAGGCATTGTTGACTTCTAAAGTTCGGTTTCTTATTGCCACTACCATACATGTAGGTAGGGCTACATAAACCATTTGAGATTATATCATACTTACTTGTGTGCAATGCGATGGCTGTCCGGCCGGACGGTGGGGTCGTCTCACGATGGCGGTCGTCGCAGTGGCGTGCTTTGCTCTGCCTTTTATGTGGCGGAATGGGCTCGCGTGGATAGCTTTGCTTTGCACTTGCAAAGTTATGCATTTATTGGCTGCAAGCCAAGGCTAATTAAGGTATGTTTGCTTCTTTTTAATTAAATTAACCATAAGGTTATGCCATTTTGGTTTGCATGGCTTAGCGTATGGTGTTTATTGTTGCGGTTCTTTGGTGTTGGGTGCAGGCTGTGTTCGGTCTGCTGACGTTTCCGGCTGTGCATCGCTGTCAGTGGTGGGAATTGCAGGGATTTCGTCCTCCGGAATTTGGCCAGTATTGGCCCGGCGTTTATGTCCCAATGGAATGGTGTAGGATATGGTGATGGAGCCGCTTAGAGGTGAGGGTGCGGTGCCGTAACCGGGGATGTACCAAGGGTCGCCGCCGACAGGGTGGCTTTGGTGCAGTATGGTGTGATAGCGTAATGCCCAGCCGGCGCTGATATTGCCCCATAGGCGTACGCGCAGGCCCAGCACTATTTCCAGCCATCCGGCCGAGGCACTTTGCGATGGGATATCGAAGGTAGTCTTGTCGCCCCAGTATGTACCGGGGTCGGTAGCGCCTGTAACTTCGTATTTGAAGGAAGCAAAGCCGTAGCGCAGTCCGCCGTAAAGTTGGTAGGCGGGATTGGAATTGAACAGGAAGTTATAGTCTATGCCCAATTTGGCGTAAGGTGCCAGAGGTGAGCGGTAGGTGTATCCGTATTCGTCGGCATTATGGCGTGCCTGTCCCAATCCGATTTCGACAGCGGGAATGTAGCGGTTGTGCATATTCAGTCGAATGTCAACGCCTCCGATGCCATAGTCCTGACCAAATGCACGCATCACGGGATCCCAGATATTAAGCCCGATGCTAACTTCGTAAATCTTGGGGTATAGCATTTTGGGCTTTTTGGGCAGCATAGTCGAGTCTACCCATTCGGTACCGGTGACGGTGTCTACCATAACTGTTTTGCCCTGATCATCGGTGTATTGCGTGGAGCGAGCTCGACGTGCTTCCAGTGCTCGCTGACGTATCAATGCCGAGTCTACGCGCGCGCGCATGGGCGATGTCGGGGTCACGGGGGTGATGCGGCGCTGGGCGTCGGCGTTGCCGGGAAATAAAGGCAGCAGCATCAGCAGGGTTATGACGGCTGTGGCAAGTGTCTGGAGTCGTGGCGTGGTCATTGCTCGGATATGCGGAAGTAGATGTTGAGGTTGACGTCTTCGAGATTGGTGACCTCGGCTTGTGCCACACTGACGCTGTCGATGAGGTGTGTGGTGGACGTTGCCTCGGTGATGGTGTAGCGGTACATGGCGCCGCAGTCGTCATCGGCCAGCCATGGCGATGATGTGTATGTCAGCGTAAGGGTGTCGTTGAGTCGGTCATTGTCCAGTCCGGCATAGCGGTAAGCAATGCACCAGCGCACACTTGATGCGGAATATCGTAGTGGCAGGTATTGTTTGGATACGGCCGTCCCGGCACTTACCAGCAGGCTGTCGCCGGCCACGCCTATGCCATGAATGTCGAGCGAGTCGAGGGTTGCAACCTCGCCGGTGGCGCTGTTGCGTAGTTGGGCTATGGGCATGGCACTGCGCATCTCGGTGCATCCGTCGCTGTTGCATCCGGGGGCAATGGCAGCGGCGGCGATGGCGGCGGCACAAGCGCTCAGTGTCAATACTTTTCCCATCGGATGATGTCGTTGAGGTCCTTGCGTGTCTTGGCTGGTACGGGAGCAGGACTGCCATCGGCTTCGGCGGCGGCATAGCCAAGGGGAATCAAGGCTACAGGCTCGACTTCGGCGGGCAGGCCCAGGGCATCGCGTGCGGCTTCGACATCGAAGCTGCACACCCAGCAGGTGCCAAGGTCCAGCGCTGCCGCCGCCAGACAGATGTGCTCGACGGCTATGGCTAAGTCTATGTCTGTATGGTCTTTGTCATCCGAGGGACGGTGCCATGCCTGTTCGTGATGGCCGCAGGCAACGATGAGGACGGGTGCATCGACAAAGGACGGGCGCGAGGCGTGCAGCAGGCGTTGGCGTGTGGCCTTATCGCGCACTACAACGAAGGTCCAGGGCTGGCGGTTGCAGGCGCTGGGCGCCAGTTGGGCTGTTTCGAGGATGGCTTTGACGATAGAATCATCCACGGGCGCCGAGGCATCATAGTGACGGCACGAGTAGCGCTCGCGTACAAGGTCGTAGAAGTATGGGTATTTGCTTATTGACATGGTTGCTTTTTATGGGAATTATGGGAGAAATGAGAATAATGGTAGCTATGGATTATTATTCGTCATTTTTGGACGACGTCGCGGTCCACGCCCAGGGTCTCGCTGATTTCGTAATGGTTGCGGTCGGCCGAGTTGCGTACTATCAGTTCGCCTACAAATCCGGCGAGGAACAACTGGCAGCCCAATATCATCAGTACCAGAGCGATATAGAAGTAAGGCGAATCGGTCACCAGGATGTAGTGTAGCCCGTGGTAGAGGTTGTAAAGCTTGATGGCGCCCACGCATATCACTGCCACGAAGCCCAGAAAGAACATCAGCGAGCCTATAAGGCCGAAGAAGTGCATAGGCTTGGCGCCGAATTTGCCGGTGAACCACAACGTCATCAGGTCAAGGTAGCCGTTGACAAAACGGTCGAGGCCGAATTTGGTTTTGCCGTACTTACGAGCGCGGTGCTGCACCACCTTTTCGCCTATGCGGGTGAAGCCTGCGTTCTTGGCCAGATAGGGGATGTAGCGGTGCATATCGCCGTAGACTTCGATGTGTTTCACCACCGGGGCGCGGTAGGCCTTGAGGCCGCAATTGAAGTCGTGCAGGTTCTTGATGCCGCTCACGCGTCGCGCCGTGGCGTTAAACAACTTGGTAGGTATGGTCTTGGACAGTGGGTCGTAGCGTTTTTTCTTGTAGCCGGACACCAGGTCATAACCTTCCTCGGTAATCATGCGGTATAATTCGGGAATTTCGTCCGGGCTGTCTTGCAGGTCGGCGTCCATGGTGATGACCACGTCGCCCTGCGCGGCGGCAAAACCCGTATTCAGCGCCGGCGACTTGCCGTAATTGCGACGGAACGAGATGCCGCGCACATGCTCGGGATTGGTCTCACGCAGATGCGTGATGACTTCCCATGAGTCGTCCGTGGACCCATCATTCACAAAAATGATTTCGTAGCTGAAGCCGTGCTCGTCCATGACGCGGCGTATCCAACCTTCCAGCTCCGGGAGCGATTCGGCCTCGTTGTACAGAGGCACTACCACTGATATATCCATATATGTGTATTTTATTGATTTCAAAAAAACTGTGAGAATAATAGGAACTACGGGAATAATGGGGGCTACCGCTTGTGCGTCCTTCGGTGTTTGGCGTTATTTCTCAGCGCCAAAGGCGTCAGCAGTAGCGTGGCTGAGCATCCGCCGAACATAGCCAGCAGCATTACAAACATGGACGACTGTATGGCTGACGGGATGTGCCCGTGCGCCACCAACGAAGCCATGGCACGCCCCAGGCCGTTATCGCCCTGAGTTACGGCCAGTTGTCGCATCGTTAAGTCGGTCCATTGCGGTTCGGCATATCCCAAATACAGATACACCGTCAAGCCCAGCAGTATGCAGCCGCAGAAAACCATAGTGAATCCCTGCATCAGCGCCACCGCCGGATGTGGTTGCTCAGACAGCGAAGTCAGCCACCGACTTGTGCAGTAGTACATTGCAACCGGTACGCCGATAGCAGCCACAGCCGCCAAAGCCCCGACCCATACGCAATGCGTAGTCCAGACGATAGCCAACGCCGTCAGCGACATCAGCCCCCCGACGACCACTCCGTCATCGATGCGCCGTGCCCTCGCGCCGCCCTTATTCGGCTTCTTGTCCGCCTTGTCCGTCATTGCGCGTTCTGTCGTGTCCTTATATGTCCTAATATGTTCTCTTGTGTCATTTTGCGTGCTCCGAACCTTCCGGGCACTATGACCTGCAAATTTACGCACTTTTTCCCACCTGTGCAACAGCCCCGAAAATGCCGCCTTTGCCGTCCGCCCCGAAAGAATCCACTAAGAAGTGCAACGGCGCCTCCCCCTCGCCCCCACCTCGTAGTTTGCCCACTTCCCCGCCGAAACGCCGGCCATCCCATCCCCCCAAAAAAAAAGTTGACTTTTTTCTCGAAAAAATCATTTTTCCCATTTACCTTTTCCCTCCCCTCGGTATATACACACAGACGCCGCCCCCAAAAGCCGCCGTCCAAACAAATAACAACCAAATCAACTAACAACTAAAAATTATGGCAGAATCAAATGACAACTGGATATGCTTAGGCAATGTTCCGTGTTTTCAGGATCTTAGTAGTAGAACGGCTGAGAGTGTAATACCTCTTTATGTGATAAAGATAGGCAATGAATATATGTATAAGACAGTCTACAATGGGATGACTTATTTCATAAGCAAACTTGAGGGGTCGAAATGTAACTTTAATGCTATCTTTGAACCATTTAATGAGAAGCCCTATCTGCTACTCAATGTACCTCGTTGGTAGGGTACTAATCAGAAATATATCTGGGATTAGCTGTAAAAATGCTGAATATGAATATAGAAGAACGTGCAGCGGAATATGCTGCGGAACGAGCAAATAAGGCCTTTGCTGACGCGTTGGCCGAGGCATACAAGGACGGCTATCGTGATGGGTATAATGACCATAAGGCCAATCCAATGGTCGAACTGGTGAGCGACTATGATGAAGTAGAATATGTTGACTTAGGACTTCCAAGTGGAACCTTATGGTCTAAGGACTACCTCCGGAAAGACGGCAAGATTGTATATCTACCATTCTGCGAAGCCAGGAAGCTCTCGCTTCCTACAGAGGAACAGTGGAAAGAACTTGTAAAGCGTAGTTCGGTGGCTGGTATAACACAGGAATTCAAGCAAACATATAAATCGGAAGAGGTTGCTGCATATTCTTTTACCTCACGTATAGGTAATGGCATTATATTTGATGCGTGTTGGGAAGTATATGATGGCAATGGACTAAATATAGGCGATGACAGTGATACAAGTTACGTTCAATTTTGGCTTGCGGAGCAGACTACAAATCGTCTCGGAGATCAGAAATATGCTTGGTGGAATAGCCGCACCTATATATATAGTGGGGACTCCTGGGTCAGACCTCGTTTTGTAGGCGAAAAAATACCTGTTCGTTTGGTTAAACAAAGAGATGGTCGATAACATAATGGCTAACAAACATATAAGGATATTGTATGGCTTTTCAATATGGGGATATAGTCCACTTTCGCCACAAGTAGTTCCAGCACCCTCGTCAAATAGAAGCCGCGTTATTCAAAAAAAATCATTCTCCATTTACCTTTTCCCTCCCACCGGTATATATACATAGGCGCCGCCCCAAATAAATCAACAAACAACTAAAAACAGTAAAATCATGGCAGAATCAAATGACAACTGGGAATGTATCGGTAAGGTTGACTTCTTCTGGTACGGATACCGGACAGCAATGAAATTTGCTCTTTCGGGAGAGAGTTTAAGAAAAAAGTATTAAATTTGCCAACGATACTGAAGATCACCAACGGACTGAACGGATATCACCGGAATTGGTGAACGGGTATCGGCCGGAATATGCAGATTGGATTCGTTAACACTAATCGTAAAACTTTGTATCATGAATATTCTATCTACAATTAAACATATTATTAACGGTGTCGATATTGATTCCTTGAAAAGCAAAATTGCAGAATTAGAAAGCAATCTTAGGAGAATTAAAGATGACAATGCGAGAAAAGTAACTGAAATTGCTCGTTTGGAGAAAAAAACAGAAACTCTAAATGAGGATTTAACTCGTGAACAGAACAAAGTTTCCATTTCAGAAAACAAACAAAGGGAATTTGCCATCAAATTATCTGAGTTAGAGAAAAAGGCAACCTCTTTAGAGTCTCAGAATGGGACTTTATTGGAAACGCAGAAGTTTCTCTCTAAAGATAATGTATCTTTAAAGGCTAAGATCACTAGAAGGGATAATAAGATATTAAGTCTACAAGAGGAAAAAGACCAGTTGACAGGAACTATAACTAAGTTACAAGAGGAATCTTCTATTCTAACTCAAAAGAATGAGGAATTTAAAAAAGCCCTCAAAGATAGCGAGATGAACTGCACCCCAAAAGTTAGACACAAAACTTTTGGGGT
>ULTZ01027940.1_pt1 | contig 22883 bp, 16 predicted proteins | sample 1957981 | NCBI WGS metagenome assembly ULTZ01 (sample SAMEA4835745, study PRJEB28245) | human gut metagenome | biome: gut microbiome; material: fecal sample | place: Denmark | collected 2008
TGGCAGACTTACTCGGACACACAACTTCGGAGATAACCGAAATGTATTATGTCAAGCGAAACACGGATATGCTGTTGGGCGTTACAAACGGATTTGAATTGTGATATAAGACGGATAATCGTTATTTGAGCAGATTAAAAAACAGCGTGAGAATTCCTCACGCTGTAAGTAATTAAATATTCAATAAAATGTTAAATGGTCAGATTTTCCAAATCAAATGGTGATTGATAAATAAATATTATAAGCTATCAGATAACACCTTGATTTTTTCATCACGGCTAAGAGTCTTATAACCGCCATCCATTGTTAGTGTTAAATCGGCAATGTTTTCTATATCATCTTTGGTAACTCCCAAATCGGATATATTAGTAATAACACCGATTTCGTTCATCCAATTTTCCATTGCAAGTAATCCTTCTTTTGCAATTTGCTCATCTGTTTTGCCTTGAGGGGAAACGTTCCAAACATTGATTGCAAAACGCTTAAATTTATCAAGGCCGTAAGGCATAATATATCTGTAATATGCAAGGGAGACAGCAGAAAGCGTCATACCGTGGGTTGCGTTTGTATAACCTCCGACTGCCTGACCGAGCATATGAACCTCCCAATCGGTTGTTTTGCCTTTGGCAATAAGAGTGTTAAGCGCCCAAGTGGCAGTCCACATAATATTGCTTCTTGCTTCGTAATCGTTAGGATTTTTTACCGCAACAAGGCTTGAGTGAATAACACTTTTCATAAGTGCTTCGCTGATATAATCGCTTGTATTATCATCAGTTCCTGAAAAATATTGTTCGCAAATATGATTGAAAATATCATAAATTCCCGACACCATTTGGTATTTCGGCAATGTCATTGTAAAGCGAGGATTAAGGATTGTAAATCTCGGCATAATCTTTTCATCTGCAAAGACATGACCGATTTTTTCTTTAGTATTCTGATTTGTAATTACAGAACCTGCGTTCATTTCCGAACCGGTTCCAACCATAGTCAAAACACAGCCAATCGGTATTATTTCACAATCCGGTTCTTCAAAACGGACAAAATATTTTTCCCAAGGATCTTCATTACAATTAACAGAAACAGAAAGCGCCTTTGAAAAATCGCAAACAGAACCACCGCCAACTGCGAGAATAAAATCCGCATTATGATTTCTTGTTATTTCTATACCTTCATAAAGTTTTTCAACAGTCGGATTTGGCATCACGCCCTCAATTTCTGTGATGTTTTTATTACTTTCTTTTAGAATTTTGATTATATCGTCATAAATACCATTCTTTTTTATAGAACCTGTACCATATACAAGTACAACATTATCACCGTATTTTCTTAATTCATCACTTAAATTGGATAATGAATTTTCTCCAAAATAAAGTTTTGTCGGATTACAATAACTAAAATTTCCTAACATAATTTTGCTCCATTCTTTAATAATGTAGAAATTTCATTACACATTTTTACCCATTTGATATGCAAGTTTCATTGCAGGGTGATTTTTAATTTCACCTTTTTCATACACGCCGCCGGCAACAACAGCTCCTTTTTCAACTGCACCTTCGACACAATCGGCATAGCCTCTAAAACAAGCCAATGTTGTGTCTGCTGACGATTTTTCATTGTCTGCCATAGTAGTAATATAATAAAATTCCTTGTTTTTAACCTCTAACCAACGAGCAACAGTACGGTCGATAACTGCTTTTAGCTGAGCATCTATTGAATAAAAGTAAACCGGACTCGCCAACACAAGAACATCAGCATCAATCATTTTTTGTAAAATCTCAGCCATATCGTCCTTAAATACACACGCGCCGCTATTTTTACTGCAATGGTAACAAGCAATACAAGGGTGTATATTCTTTTCGGACACATGAATTTTTTCAACATTATGACCGGCTTCTGTTGCACCTTTGGCAAATTCATCACACAAAATGTCAGAGTTACCATTCTTTCGAGGACTGCCGGATAAAATTAAAACTTTTTTGCTCATAATTAAGTTCTCCCTTTAAGAATTTATTGCGTTAAAATATTCCTCATCTGACACAGCTTCCAGCCATTCATTTGATGTATTTTCTCCCGGAACTTCAATAGCCAAATGAGAAAAATAACTATCAGCCGAAGCTCCGTGCCAATGCTTGACATTCACAGGAATATTCACAACATCGCCGGGCAGCATTTCTATAGCTTTCTTGCCCCATTCCTGATAATATCCTCGTCCGGCAACACAAATCAAAATTTGACCGCCACCGTTTTTTGCTTTATGAATATGCCAATTATTTCTGCATTTTGGCTCAAAGGTTACATTGAAAATTCCGACCTGTTGCGTGGAAATAGGTGCAAGGTAGCTTTTGCCTATAAAATAAGGTGCAAAGCTATCGTTCGGCTCACCAATCGGAAATATCATTGATGAAGCGTGTTTTTCAATCGTATTGTCTTCAGTTTTCTCGTTCTTTTCATTCCAAACTTCTTTTGCCATACGAAATGCATCCCAAGCTTTGGGCCATCCTGCATAAAAAGCATTATGTGTTAAAATCTCCGTGATTTCTTCTTTTGTAATTCCATTTTTCTTAGCACTTTCCAAATGGTAACGAAAAGCGGAATCGATTAAACCTTGCGACATTAAAGAAGTAACTGTTACAAGTGAACGGTCTCTAAGCGATAACTTATCTTCTCTGCTCCAAACCTCACCAAACAATACATCATCATTTAATTCGGCAAATTTCGGAGCAAATTCTCCTAATTTTTTTCTACCGGCTGTTTGTTTTACTGCCATATATTTCAACCTCCAAAATTTTGAAATTAGCTATTGAATCTTTTTTTAATCTCTGTTATATTGATAATAACACATAAACCTAACTTTAAGTCAAGAGCTTTTTTATTTTTTGGAGGGAAAAATATGTATACAATCGGTCAAGTATCTGAAATGTTTGATTTACCGGTATCAACTTTGCGTTACTATGATAAAGAAGGGCTGTTTCCTGAATTAAATCGCACATCGGGAATTAGACAATTTAGCGAAAATGAAATTGAAGCATTGCGTGTAATTGAATGCTTGAAAAAAACAGGGTTACAAATAAAAAACATTAAGCAATTTATGTCTTGGTGTATGGAAGGAAGTTCAACATATACCAAAAGAAAAGAGTTGTTTGAAAACCAAAAAAAGCAAGTAGAAGCAGAGATTACCAAGTTAAATAAAACGCTTGATATGTTAAATTTCAAATGTTGGTATTACAGTGAGGCTATCAAAGACGGAAACGAGGACAGACTCAAAAATATAATTCCGAACGAATTACCGAACAGCATTAAATCGGCATATATCAATTCGCACAAAGAATAAAAAATTATATAAAAAAGAAAAAGTAATCACTAACGGATTTGAATTATGATTGATGCTTTTTTGATGATGTACCAAACGGATTGGGTGGATTGTGTGGCACAAAGCGAACAAAAAACGGTGTGAAAATGAAAAGACGGCGTACGGAAAAGACCGTGCGCCGTAGTTTTATCTATATGGGAAAAGCAAGTAAAATCGCCGTAAAACAAAAGCAATGATTATCCCCACAAGATTGCCTATTGTATACAAACGGACTTGAAGTTGCTTCGCAACCCCTCTTGCGGTGTCCCAAATATGGCGGTGTTACGCCATATTTTGACCGCTGCGCCATCCTCGCCTCGCTGCATCTGCCACCGTCAGCGCTCGGCAACGAAGCCCGGCACGCGCGTTTTGGAGTTGCATACTGTATTCTTTACAATGTGTTATAATGATTTGCTTAATCACTTGTAAATCCTTGATATATCAACGATTTTTAGTGCATATACTAAAAATTCAAGCTGTATCAATCAACCACAGAAAATTAAAAGTGTTAGAAAAAATGTTAGAAAAAGAGCAAAAAAATAAAGCCATATACTACGAAATGGCTTTATATCAATGGCAGGGGCAGAAGGACTTGGTCTCGCCTGCCGGCTCGGTCGGTGCTTCTGCACTTCGTGCAGAGGTCTCCACCGGAGACCCGCACCCCTCAACACGCTCCGCGTGCCTCGGAGTCTAAAACATTTTACTCAATGCCAAAACAAAAACGGTCACCTTTCGGTAACCGTTTTCGATTTGGCAGGGGCAGAAGGACTTGAACCCTCGGCACGCGGTTTTGGAGCGAAAAGCACGCTTTCAGTTAAGCCGCGTGTTAAAATACAATCCCTCTCAAAATCCGCATAAAAACAGCACTTTCAGGATTAGAAAGTGCTGTTCGTTTTTGTCTTTATAGTTTTTGCTGAAAATTGATGCTTTTTTGATGCTCTTGGAAATTGAGAAGTATCATAACTCAAATATAATGCACCCCACTGCAAGAAATAGTGACAAATAAAAGTAAAACCCTTTCGGTATGAATTTTATAATTCTTCAGTCTTGAAAGTTGTTTTAGGCATTTTATCGATATTTTCAAGCGCCATATTGCAATTCTAAAAACTAAATTTTCTCGTAAGATTTATGTGTTTATTATAACATTTTTTTGATTAGAATTCAACTTAACGATACCATCCTCATAGCTTTCTTCATTCGCAGCATAAGAGTAAATTGTAGAAATGGTTAAATCTTTATTTTTCTCTTCAAGTTGCTTTTTGAATACAAGATAATACTTTTTAGCCATAGGAATTGAGCTGACAGCAAACATTGAGTTAAAGCCGTTTACTCTTTGTCCTTTTAGGCTGTAATAAACATTACGCATTGTTTTAGTATAAAAATTATCAATAATGTAGCTTACAATATTGGCAAAGGTTATATGTAGTTATATTGATTTCCTGACCGTAAAAGCCTTGACGAACAGCGTCTTTGCCAAGGACTTTAGCAGCCTTGAGCAAAAGAGAACCTGAACCGCAAGCAGGGTCTATAAAAACGCTGTCTTTGATACAAACAGAAAAAGCCTTCTCCGGCACATAAGTGCTGAAAAAGGCTTGAAATAAAGGGCTTTCAAGGTTCCGCTGTGTTTTACAGCAGAGCTTCGGAAGCCCTTTTTCTGTTTATTTGATTGTTGCTGGCCGCTTCTGTGGCTTTTGGAACTTACCCCTCAAAACAGGCTGTCGGAGGAATAATTAAAAAGTGTGGAATAATTAAAAGGTTCAACCCGGCCACAAAATATTTACACTTGATTTTGATTTTAGTATTGACATACTAAATCTCGTGTGATAGAATACTAACAGAAAGCTGAAGGAGGTATCTTTCTATGAGTAAGAGCTCGATGAGTGATAAAGCCCTATTCAATGCAGCCGACGTAATTAGAAGTTATGGTTTTTTGGATCAGTCAAGCATGATTGACCTCCTCTATAGAGTCGTTATGACGAAAAAGGCTCTCTCCGGCAAGGACGATGACTGTGATACCGTTTATCGCACCATGCAAGAAGTATCAGCTACGCTTCCTCGCTTCCCCGGAGATGCCGATCTGTTTTTTACTATTTACAACACTCTTTCTCCACTGGACGAGCGAGGCATTCTTTCCTTTATAAATATTGCGAACGACGGCAGAGAGCTTTTTGCTCCGGATGTACTGATCGAAAAATTTTCTGAATACATCGAAGCTGGCACCAGCAAGGTTCTGGTTACCGAGTGCGAGCAATACGGGCCTTCTCTTCTCGATGTGATTGAATCCAACCCAAAGGTCCAGTTTACACTGACCTCTCGCCAAGCAATAAGGACAGAGCTTCTTTCGGTCGTGTACGCTGGAATCAAGAACGTAAAATTGCTTGCCGCTGATATTTATAGTTATGGCTTCACCACCGAGAGATACGATCTAATAATCAGTATCCCGATCTTTGGTGGACGAGTGCTTGTAAATGGTGAGGATTTCATCAGCCGAGAACCTGACCTGATTGCTGTGCAGAATTTGCTATACCACATTAACATGGACGGCAATCTTGCGATGGTGCTTCCTGCAAAAATCACATTTGGTGGCGGCAGTACAGCTGCTCTCAGAGAATACATTGAGCGCAACTATAAGATAAAGGAAATAAGTGCTCTGCCCGCCGGTTTGTTTACACCGTACACGTCTATTCGTACCTATCTGTTTGTGTTCTCGACCGGCAGAACAGACGATGTGGTTCTAAAGCAGTATGAGTCTGACAAACCTATCCGCAAGAGCTCGCCGTGCAAAAGCCTCGTGGTAAAAAACGAAATCCTTCTTTTCGGCGATGAGTTTGCCGACCTCAATGGCTGGAACGTAGACATGGCATTTTCCGAAGAGGATGAGGACATCAAGGCATTTTCTAATTCTCCGGTAAAAAAGTTGCGCTTGAAAGATGCAGCAACAGTATTCCGTGGTAAGGCCGTAAATGCGAAAGCCGAAAGTGGTAATGTGGCGGTTATCAACATCTCAAACATCACCGACACAGGAATTGATTATGAGCACCTCGGCCAAATCGAGGAGGAAGAAAGAAAAGTCTCACGCTACATTCTGGAAGATGGAGACGTTCTTGTAACGGCCAGAGGCACTACGGTCAAAATCGCAGTTTTTGAAAAACAACCGATGATCTGTATTCCGTCTGCGAACATCAACGTAATCAGGCCAAAAGACATGCTGCGTGGAGCTTACCTGAAACTCTTCCTTGAGTCGCCGGTAGGAATAAAGATGCTTCAAAGTCTGCAGAGAGGCACTGTGGTGGTAAACATCAACTACAAGGATATTATTGAGTTGGAAGTTCCGGTGTTACCGCTTGAAGCGCAGGACGCACTAATCGAAGAATACAATACCGGTCTGAGATTCTATAAAGAAACTATCGCCGCAGCCGAGGAAGGCTGGCGAGGTGTACAGCAAGGAATCCAGTCAAAGCTGTATTGAGTCCGTTTTTTTGGCACAGCTAATCTGATACGATATAATCGACAAACTATGGAGGAAATAATATGGCAACTACTTTTAACGAAGATAACACCATTGAGCAGATGATTATTTCAACCCTGAAAAGCAACGGTTGGAAGTATATCCCTGCCGAGGAGCTCCCTCGTATGCATTCGGATGTGCTGGTCGAGCCTATGGTGAAAGAAGCCCTGATTAGATTAAACCCCGAAATCGCAGAGGACCCGTCTCGTGCAGATGAGGTCATATATAAACTGAGAACTGTTATCCTCTCCGTTCAGCCCCACAACCTCGTTACCCAGAACGAGGTTTTCAAGAAGATGATATTTGAGGAAAACTCCTATCCCTTCGGCAAGGATGGCCGTATGGTACCTATTCGTTTTTTCGGAACAATGCGTAAAGAGGACCTTGCTCTAAACGAATACGTCGTCACAAATCAGTGGGTATACCCGCAGGCCGAAGGTGGAAAGCGACTCGATATTGTTCTCCTTATCAATGGTTTCCCGATTGCCGTTGGTGAGCTTAAGACTCCCGTCCGCAGCGCAATCACATGGCTGGACGCTGCCGGTGACATCTCCGCTTACGAGAAAAGCATCCCTGCTATGTTCGTAACGAATGTGTTCAACTTCGCTACCGAAGGGAAATGCTATCGATATGGTTCTATTAACATGCCCATTAACATGTGGGGCCCGTGGCATACAGCAACCCACAAAGCTGAGGGCGGCCTTGCCGATGTGAAGATCAGCATCGAAGATATGATTACGCCTGAAAAGGTAATGGACATCTTCCAGTTCTTTACCATGTTTGCAACGGACAAAAAGTATCGCAAATACAAAATCATCTGCCGCTATCAGCAATTTGAAGGTGCAAATATGATCGTCGACCGTGTTGTGGCCGGGTATCCCAAAAAAGGCCTGATCTGGCATTTCCAAGGTTCCGGAAAGTCGCTGCTGATGGTGTTTGCAGCTCAGAAGTTGCGTATGATTCCAGAACTCAAGAATCCGACAGTGGTTATTGTGGACGACCGCATTGACCTTGAAACACAGATTACTGCCACGTTCAACGCTTCCGACATTCCTAATCTTACAAGTGCAGCCACAAAGGAAGAACTGCTTTCCTTCTTCCGTGGCGATATGCGTAAAATACTCATCACTACCATCTTTAAGTTTGGTGAAGTCAGCGGCGAACTTAATGCTCGTGACAACATCATCGTTATGGTCGACGAAGCACACAGAACTCAGGAAGGCGACCTCGGTGAAAAGATGCGTATGGCCCTGCCGAATGCATTCTTCTTCGGCTTGACAGGTACTCCTATCAATCGTGTGGACAAGAACACCTTTGCCACATTTGGTGCTGAAGAGGATCGTACCGGGTATATGAGCCGTTACTCCTTCTCCGATTCTATTCGTGACGGTGCAACACTGCCACTTCACTTTGAGCCCGTTCCTGTTGAGCTTCACGTGGACAAGGACAAGCTGGATCGTGAATTTGATGCCATGACTGACGAGGCTGGTCTTTCAAGAGACGAAAAGAATGAACTGTCCCGCCGAGTCAATATGAAAGCCATCATGTATAACCCGGCCCGTATTCGTAAGGTGTGCGAGCATATTGCCAAACACTTCAAGGAAAAGATCGAGCCTAACGGCTATAAAGGTCAGGTAGTTGTATATGACCGTGAATGCTGCCTGATGTACAAGGCCGTCCTTGATGAGCTCCTCGGAGAAGATGCTACCACCATTGTCATGGATACGAATAATGACAAAGAAGATCGCTATAAGAAATACCGCCGTGACCGTGATCAGGAAAGCAAAGTTCTTGATTATTTTCGTGATCCTCACAGCCCTCTTAAGCTCGTTATTGTTACCGCAAAGCTGCTGACCGGATTTGATGCTCCTATTCTTCAGGTGATGTACCTTGATAAGCCTATGAAGGACCACACACTCCTTCAGGCCATCTGCCGCACGAACAGGACCTATGATCAGGGTAAAACTCATGGCCTAATCGTTGACTATATTGGCATCTTTGACGATGTGGCAAAGGCTCTCGATTTCGATGAAAACAGCATGCGTCGCATCATCACAAATATCGAAGAAATCAAGAAGCAGCTTCCAGCCCTTCTCAAAAAGTGTCTGAGCTATTTCATGGGCATCGACAGAACCGTCGAAGGCTGGGAAGGTTTGATGGCATCGCAGGAATGTCTCCCGACAAACAAAGAGAAGGACGCTTTCGCTGCAGATTATCGTGTATTGAATCGTGCGTGGGACGCTCTTTCTCCCGATAGTTTCTTGAATCCCTACAAGGTAGACTATCAGTGGCTTTCCCGTGTTTATGAATCGGTTAAGCCGACTGATGGCCGTGGCGGTTTGATTTGGGCCTCTCTGGGTGCAAAGACCATCGAGCTGGTCCACCAGAATGTCACCGTCGGAGAGGCTGATGAGGACATGGATATCCTCTCTATGGACGCCGACCTTATTGATGACTTTTTGGAGAAACAGAAAGACTTGAAGAAGACCACTAAGAAGGTCGAAATTAACCTTGTCTCTAAAATTCTGAAGCATGCCAACGAACCGAAGTTTGTACATCTTGGGGAGAAACTGGAAGCTCTGCGTGAAAAGCATGAGCTAGGCCTCATCACCAGCATTGAGTTCCTGAAGCTCCTGCTCGAACTTGCAAAGGAAGCGGCACAGGCAGAAAAAGAAGTTGTGCCGGAGCAGGAGATCGACAAAGGCATCGCTGCTCTTACCGAGCTCTTTAATGGAATCAAGAATAAGAGTACACCGGTTATCGTCGAGCGCATCGTGGCAGATATCGACAGCATCGTTAAAATCGTCCGTTTTGATGGTTGGCAGAGTACGACCGCCGGTAAGCAGGAAGTCAAGAAAGCTCTGCGTAGTGTGGTCTGGATCAAGTATAAGATCAAAGACAAAGAGGTCTTCGATAAGGCGTACAACTATATCGAGCAGTATTATTAATCTTTTGGAAAGCGAGGTTTTTAGATGATTGGTGCAATAATTGGTGATATCGTCGGATCACGCTTCGAGTGGGATAACCACCGGTCAAAGGATTTCGACCTGCTCACTCACAAATGCTTCTTCACCGACGATTCCGTGATGTCTCTGGCCGTCTGCGATGCCCTTATGAAATGTCAAGGGAACTACAGCGACTTGGGCGAGCAGGCTATACGCTCTATGCAGAGTGTTGGACGTCCGTATCCCAACTGTGGATACGGCGGATCATTCCAACGCTGGATGTACTCTGATAATCTAGCGCCCTATAACAGTTATGGCAACGGGGCCGCAATGCGGGTCAGCGGATGCGGTTACGTTGGAAGAACTATTGATGAAGTTAAGCAGCTTTCAAGATCTGTTACCGAAGTGACCCATAATCATCCGGAGGGTATAAAAGGAGCCGAAGCTACCGCCGTAGCTGTATTCCTTGCCCGGACCGGAAAGAGCCTGATTGAGATACAGGATTACATTATAAAGAACTACTATCCGTTGGGCTTTACCCTTGACAGCATCCGTGAGACCTATCGGTTTAACGAGACCTGTCAGGATACCGTCCCACAGGCATTAGAGGCATTCTTTGAATCGACCAACTTCGAGGATGCCATAAGAAATGCCATATCCATCGGCGGCGACAGCGATACACTTGCTGCGATCACTGGTTCTGTTGCCGAAGCTTACTACGGTGTACCGACCAGCATTAGGAAGCATGCTCTCACTTTCTTGGATGAGAGACTCCTAAAAATCCTGTTGGAATTTGAAAATCGGTATCCAGCAAAAATCGAGAAAAAGAATGAAACCGGTAGCGTAGGCATTTCCCCATCAACCGGCATGAAAGTAAGAACGGGAGGTCGTGCAGAAATGATGGAATCAGCTATGGATGTTGCTGATCTTGAACTTGATGCCAGCACAGCCCATCCTGAAGAAACGACAAGTCAGAAGCTCTTTTCCCATCTGTTTGAGGCCTGCAACATTTTGCGTGGTCCTATCAACCAGGATGAGTACAAGAGCTATGTGACACCGATTCTGTTCTTCAAAAGGCTTTCTGATGTCTATGACGAAGAAACGCAGGCAGCCCTTGAGGAATCCGGTGGCGATGAGGAATATGCGAGCTTCGCTGAAAACCATCGCTTTGTCATCCCGGTTGGATGTCACTGGCAGGATGTTCGTGAGGCAAGCGAAAACGTCGGAGTTGCTATCGTCAACGCAATGAACGGTATCGAGCGGGCTAACCCGGATACCCTGAGTGGCGTCTTTAGCAGCTTCGATGATGCGATCTGGACAGACAAAACAAAACTCTCAGACGAGAGATTAAAGGACCTCATTGAGCATATGTCCAAGCTCAAAGTCGGCAACAACAATTACTCTGCCGACGTCATGGGCGACAGCTATGAATTCCTGATCAAGAAATTTGCAGACTTGTCAAAGAAAAATGCCGGTGAGTTTTACACCCCTCGTTCTATCGTTAAGTTGCTCATCATGCTGCTGGCTCCCAAAGCTGGCGAAACTGTGTACGATCCAGCATGTGGAACGGGCGGGATGCTAATCGAAGCCATCCGATTCATGCATGGTGACAAACTCACCTATGGCCGCATATACGGTCAGGAGAAGAATCTTGCGACTTCTGCTATTGCCCGGATGAACTTGTTCTTGCACGGTGCTAAAGATTTCAAGGTCACGCAGGGAGATACTCTTCGCTCACCAAATTATCTGGAAAGAGGTTCTCTGCAAACCTTTGATTGCGTGGTAGCGAATCCTCCATTCTCTCTGAAGAACTGGGGCTCCGAACAATTCAGCAGCGACATCTACGGTCGTAATATCTGGGGCTGCCCGACTGACTCCAACGGTGACTTTGCATGGCTGCAGCACATGGTTAAGTCGATGAATCCAAAAACCGGGCGCTGCGCTGTTGTACTCCCACAAGGAGTCCTGTTCAGAAGCGGCAAGGAGGGAGAAATCCGTAAGCAACTCGTTGAGTCGGATAAGCTGGAAGCTATCATCACAATGGCGAGTGGCGTATTCTACTCGACCGGAGTGTCCGCTTGTATTCTTTTCCTGAACAACAATAAGGCTGTTTCTCACAGAGGCCGCATTTGTATGATCGACGGTTCCGGCATCTACACTCCGCAACGAGCGCAGAACATCATGACAGAAGCCGATATTCAGACCGTTTTCGATTACTACACCGCTTATGAGGATGTGATCGAAAAGGTCAAGATTGTCACGATTGCTGACATTCGAGAAAAGGACTACTCTCTGGCAATCAACAACTATATCGAAAAGAAGGAACAAGAAACAGTTCCTCCGGAAGAAATCCGCAGACAGTACTTCGAGGCCTATGACGAGATGATCGAGGCCGAAACCCGGATGAGAGAACTGCTGCTGAAAGGAGGCTACATCAGTGAGTAAGAGAATAACTATCGAGGAACTGCAGTCCTACCTCTGGAACTCTGCGGTTCTGCTCAGAACCAACATTGATGCCGGTGCCTACAAGCAGTATATTTTCCCGCTTCTCTTTTTCAAGCGCATCTGCGATGTGTATGATGAAGAAACAGCTAAAGCTGTCGAAGAGTACGGTGATGATGCATCCGAATTTGACGAGGACGAGATCCATACTTTTATTGTTCCGAAGGGCTATCACTGGAATGACGTCCGCGCCGTTTCTGAAAATGTGGGCGTTGCTATCGTTGAGGCGTTCAGGAAGGTTGAAAATGCGAACTCTGATAAGCTGCAGGGCATCTTTGGTGATGGAGCTTGGACCAACAAAAATCGTCTTCCCGACAGGCTTTTGAAAGACCTGTTGGAGCACTTCAGCACGAAAACACTGTCTATTGCCAACTGCCCTGAGGACGAGCTCGGCCAAGGGTACGAATATCTGATTAAAAAGTTTGCAGATGACAGCGGCCATACAGCACAGGAGTTCTATACCAACCGTACCGTTGTCCACCTGATGACTGAAATGCTGAAGCCAGAATCTGGTGAGTCCATATACGATCCCACCTGCGGAAGTGCCGGTATGCTCATCTCCGCTATAGCGTACTTGAAAGAGCAAGGTAAGGAATGGCGAAATGTGGCAGTCTATGGGCAGGAGATCAATGCTCTGACATCAGCCATCGGAAAGATGAACTTGTTCTTGCATGGCGTTAAGGATTTTAGCATCGTCAACGGCGACACACTTGCTTCTCCCGCTTTCATTGAAAACGGCAAGTTGCAGCAGTTCGATCTATGTCTTGCGAATCCCCCTTATTCCATTAGCCAGTGGGACCGCGCCGCTTTTGAGAGCGATAAATACGGTCGCAACTTCTTAGGTGTTCCTCCACAGGGCCGTGCCGACTATGCTTTTCTCCAGCACATTATTGCAAGCCTCAAAGAGGATACCGGTCGATGCGCTATTCTGTTCCCGCACGGAGTCCTTTTCCGTAATGAGGAAAGCGCAATGCGCGAGAAACTTGTCCGCAGCGACAGAGTAGAATGCGTTATCGGTCTTGGGCCGAACCTGTTCTATAACTCCCCAATGGAAGCATGCATCATGATCTGCCGAATGACAAAACGACCGGAGCGCCGTGGGCAAATTCTCTTCATTAATGCTGTTAACGAAGTTGAGCGGAAGAACGCTCAGAGCTATCTTGAGGACCGTCATATTCAGCGGATCGCAACTGCATATAAGAATTACTGCGATGATGGCGACTTTGCTAAGATCGCAACCATTCAGGATATTGCCAATAATAACTTCTCGCTCAGCATTCCGCTGTATGTCAAACCGGAAGTAAACGAGGAAGAAATCGACACTCGCACGGTTCAGGAGCACTACGACAGTTGGAGAGCAGCCTCGGAAATGATGAAGCTGAGCTATGAGAAACTGAATGCCATGCTGGGAAAGAAGGCCGAAGATAATGAGTAAAGTGAAATTGGGAGAAGTTGCAATTGAACATAAGGAAACCTGCAAAGGCAACAAATACAGATATCCCATTGTCGGGCTTGAGCATCTGGTTCCGGAAGAAGTGACGCTCACTGCTTGGGATGAGGGCAGCGATAACACCTTCACAAAGATGTTCCGCAAAGGCAACGTTCTGTTCGGTCGACGCAGAGCCTATCTCAAAAAGGCAGCGGTTGCACCATTCGATGGTATCTGCTCCGGAGACATCACGGTTATCGAAGCTATCCCTGACCGCATTCTTCCTGAGCTTCTTCCATTTATCATTCAGAATGATGAACTGTTTGACTTCGCCGTCGGAAAGTCTGCAGGGTCCCTTTCTCCCCGCGTTAAGTGGGAACATCTAAAAAACTATGAGTTCGAACTGCCTGATATGAACAAACAGCGTGAGCTCGCTGAGCTTCTGTGGGCTATGGACGCCACGAAAAAATCCTATCAGAAATTGATTGCAGCGACGGATGAGCTGGTGAAATCTCAATTTATCGGGCCCGTAGCCTATAAGGATTTCTCCGGTCACACCGCTCCCATGAGGAGGTGTGCATAATGGCGAAATATCGATTTGATCAGATTGCTATCAACAGCACCGAGAAGAAAAAGCCTGTCGAAGAGGATCGCTTCACCTACCTTGGCCTTGAGCATCTGGATTCTGGGACTCTGAAGGTTACCCGGTTCGGCTCGGAGGTAGCTCCAATCGGGGAAAAGCTGGTGATGCATAAAGGAGATGTTCTTTTTGGAAAGCGCAGAGCTTACCAGAAGAAGGTCGCCATAGCACCTTTCGACGGCATTTTCTCCGCTCATGGAATGGTGCTGCGGCCCAAAGAGGACGTAATCGACAAGGATTTCTTCCCCTTGTTCATCAGTTCTGATTATTTCTTGGATGCGGCCATCAAGATTTCTGTGGGATCATTGTCCCCGACAATCAACTGGCGAGACCTGAAGGAGTTGGAGTTTGAGCTGCCGGATATGGACACCCAGCGCAAGCTGGCCGAAGTCTTGTGGTCCATTAACGATACGATGGAGGCCTATAAAAGGCTGATCTCTGCTACCGATGAGCTCGTTAAGTCTCAATTTATCGAGTGGTTTGGTGACCCGAATTCCAATCCTCTATCATGGCCAACTGCCACTATTGGAGAAATATGCGATATAAAATCCGGTGCCACGCTTCCTGCTGCAAAGGAAAACGAAGGCGGTAAAATTGCGTATATCAAGGTCGCAGATATGAATATACCGGGGAATGAAAAATATATCACCACCTCTACGAAGTTTGTATCTGCCACTACTGCTGGGAATGGTGTTTTTCCAATAGGAACCGTTGTGTTCCCCAAGAACGGAGCCGCTGTCGCTACCAACAAAAAGCGAATTACCCATGTTCCTACTTGCGTTGATTTAAATACAATGGGTGTAACTCCTCGAATCAAAATCGACGAACAATATTTGTATTTGTGGTTTCAGTTACTGGATTTGGATTCTATTAGTCTTGTATCTGCGATTCCACAAATCAGTGCAAAAACCATGGGAGCACAGGTAATCATGCTACCGCCGCTGGATCTTCAGGAGCAGTTTGCAGCCTTCGTCCGGCAGAGCGATAAATCAAAATTTGCCGTTCTGAGCTGTTCAAATCTCAATTTATCGAGTGGTTTGGTGGTCCGGGAAGCCGTTCAAAGTATGACACAGTCGATCTTGGCAGTATAAGCAGCATGATCTCCGGAGGCACTCCGTCGAGCAAGCATCCAGAGTTTTTTGGAGGAGATATTCCGTTTGTTTCAACGCCATGCCTTGGGCCTAATTATATTGACTCATCTGCGGCTCAAAACTGGCTAACCGAACTTGGCGTGGAAAACTCATCAACGCACATGGTTCCAGAGTATTCGCTAATGGTAGGAAACCGTGTAGGCGTAGGCAAATGCTCTATCAACACCTGCATGATGTGTACAAATCAGGATATTCTGTCCTTTGTGGACATCGATACCGATAAGTATGATCTGCTCTTTGTAAAAAAGGTCATTGAGCAATATGGTCCCTTTTTTGAAACTCAAAAACGAGGTGCAACTATTAAGGGTATCCCATCAGATCTTGTCAAGGCATCGCAGATTCCTTTGGCTCCAATTGATATCCAGAGGAGATTTGTTGCCTTTGTTGAGCAGAGCGATAAATCAAAATATAACGCCTCACAAGCGATGAGGCTTTGAATAGAAAACGAAACCAAGGTGAAAGGATGGTTTAGTGCATGAATATTAACAACATCAACGTAAACAAGTATCCGGTATCACAGGTGTTTGACCCGGATTCAAAGGTAATCTTCGAAATTCCGAAGTATCAGCGTGAGTACACTTGGGGCTCCAGAGAATGGGAGGCCCTGTTTGACGACCTCACTGAAAACGATGATGGATATTTCCTCGGCTCGATCATTTGTATCAACTCGGCCACGGATACGATTAACGCACCGAAGTTTGAGGTTGTTGATGGCCAGCAGCGACTGACTACGCTCAGTCTGTTCCTTGCTGCACTCTATACCACCCTGAATTCATATAAAGATCTTCTGGATGAGGATCAACAGTCGGATATCCTTCAGCTCAAGCGCAAACTGGTGCTGAAGAAAACGCAGTCAGATATCCGTGTTGTCCCGCAGATCCAAGGCAGCAACCGTGACGATTTCATGGGCCTCCTCGCAAAAATCGGTATTATCCCGAAGCGGCCCATGCCCAAGTTCGCCGGACTACGGAGAATCGAAAAAGCATACAACTATTTCAAAAAGCGCATCAATGCCGTTCTGGATGATGCCTCCGACAAGGTGCTCGCCATGTTCCGAATCCTCGATAAGGTGAATTCTGCAATTCTCGTCATGATCGAGGTGTCGAATCATGCTGATGCATACACCCTTTTCGAGTCTCTGAACAACAGGGGCACTCCGCTGACATCAGTCGATCTTATCAAGAACCTGCTTCTGGCCCGGTTGGATGTCAATGGCGACGGTGATATTGACTACTATTTCTCTCGCTGGACTGAAATCCTTTCTGACCTCGGTGATGAATACTCTGATCAAGAACGTTTCTTCAGGCAGAATTACAATGCCTTCAGGAAGAAGCTCAATGCTCCATTCCTCAAAGGCGACCGTCAGTATCCTCTCGGCACTATTGCAACCCGGTCTACCATGCTGGACATCTATGAAAAGATCATCACCAAGGACCCTGTTGCCGCTCTGGACGAGTTGACTGAAAATGCAGCAATCTATGCCGGTATCATTTTGAACAAGACGGATACCCTTTCCGACGAACAGCGTGAAAGCTATCTGGATCTGCAGCGTGTTCAAGGTGCTCCGTCCTATCTGTTCATTATGTACTTGATTAAGCATCAGGAGTCGCTTGGCGTAACTGACGAGGATGTAGTAAAAATCTGCAAGCTGCTGGTCAACTTCTTCATCCGTCGTAATTTGACCGACACTCCGCCTACTCGTGATTTGACCCGTATCTTTATGTCGTTTATCGAGGCCACCGAACAAAATGAGTACCGTGGTGCAGACATTTACACTAATATGCGAGATACCCTTATTTCCGTTTCCGCTTCCGATGAGTTCTTTGAAGAGAAACTTCGTGGTCCTGTGTACGATGATAACAGCGGTGCTACCCGTTTCATCCTCTGCATGATGGCAAAGCGTGGTATGACCCGTGAAAACGTGCAGGACCTCTGGAGGAAAACGAACAGCAATCAGTACGTTTGGTCTATCGAACACATCTTCCCGCAAGGACCGAATATTCCAGACAGCTGGGTGGATATGATCGCTGGAGGCGACCGTGAAAAAGCGAAGGAATATCAGTCGCTCTATGTTCACACTTTCGGCAACCTCACGATCACCGGATACAATAGTACGTTGAGCAATAAGGCCTTCAATGAAAAGAAGGAACGCAAAGATAATAACGGTCAGTACATCGGTTATCGTAACGGCCTCAATCTGAACGATGACGTCTGTGATAAGGATGAATGGACGGTAGATATCATCAAAGCTCGGACGGATCGCATGGTGAAGGAAATCATGGCGATGTTTGCGCTGTAAGACAAAGGAGGGATTTCTTCTGGCACGTAAGGATAAATCTTTTGCGGCATATCTGGAAGATCAGTATTATGACTTGATGTTCAAGCGGCTCAAGTCATACATATTCCAGAATCGTGGAGGGCTGAATTTACACACTAGCCTTGTTCCTGATCCGAGCTATACTGAGCTCGATGATCTTCATGTAATGGGAGTTTCTTTTAAGGAGACGGAAGACGACCGTATCCTTTTTAGAGCTGCTGTGCAAGCGGATGTTATCGTAAAAGGTCGCTCCAGACGTGACTACGAAGAAGACATCGTCTATCCGTGGTTTTCCTTCTCTTTTACAGGTATCCTCCGCTGTGGCCTCAATATGGTTACTATCACATCTGTGGGTGAATACAGCAAGGAACGCTTCAGTAAAGAAGACGCTCTGTCTCAGTATTTGATCCCATATGTGTACTCAAAGGACCTTGATGCTCATGCTGAAAAATTCCTGAAAAAATACTGTCCGAAAGCATTAGAAACGCCCATGCCGCTGCCAATCAAGGAAGTGTTGGAAGCGATGTGTCTTACCGTTCATCACGCTCCTCTTCCTGACGGCGTTTTTGGCCGGACCTATTTCAACAATGCGACTGTCGATATTTACGACCGGGACAGAAATGTTGTGTCTACTGACATTGAGGAAGGAACAATTCTGGTTGATCCGGATGTATTCTTTATGCGTAATATCGGCTCTGTGAACAACACCATCATTCACGAGTGCGTCCATTGGGACAAACACTATAAGTTCTTTGAGCTTCAGAAACTTATCAACCCTGAACTCACATCTATTTCCTGTGCTGTCGTTGAGGAGTATAAAAAAGGAGCCGGTGGTTTAAGTGAGGAACTGGCATGGATGGAGTGGCAGGCTAATGCCATCGCTCCGAAAATCCTGATCCCTGCAAAGGCAGGCCGTGCAAAATTAAGTGAACTTCTCTACACGCTTAGTCGTGCATTCCCCTCAGATAGCAAAGCATCTATCATGCAGCTTGCTATCAGTGAGTTTGCCGATTTCTTCAAGGTTTCCACGATGGCCGCAAAGATCAGAGCCATTGAGCTGGGCTTTGATCAGGCCGCCGGTGTATTCAACTATGTAGACGGGCAATATTACCCACCGTTCTCCTTCGCCAAGGGCTCGCTGAAAAAGGATCAGACCTTCATTATCGACAGGAACAACGCCATTATCGAATCATTGTTCAATCAGGACCTTGCAGAAGATTTCAAAGCTGGCCGGTTTATTCACGCTGGCGGCATGATGGTCATCAACGATCCGAAGTACGTTGTCGTCCAGAATGAGCAGGCTGAACTCACAGAATATGCTCTGGCTCATGTTGACGAATGCTGCTTGGTATTTGACCGCACAACAAGAGTCAGCAGCCACTATGATGACTCTTTCTATCGGATCTGTTTCCTCTGCCGTGATGCCGATTCAAAGAGTTTTGTGGAGGCAAAATTCAATCCGAGAGAAGGCAAAAATGAGGATGTCCAGAAACGTGCCCGTGAAATGACCACTATCGCAGCAGAGGCAAAGCGGATATCAGATATTCTGGCTGAAATACCATCCTCATTCTGCGGCACCCTCGATTATCATGTAAAACGTCGTGGTTACACCAACGAGAAGATGGAAGAACGCACCGGCATCAGCTCCCGAATGATTCAGGACTACCGTAATAAAAAAGACGCCAAACCCACCCTGCAAAGTGTGCTTGCCCTCTGTATCGGCTTGAACTTGCACCCGTCCTTCTCATACGATCTGATTAACAAGGCCGGGTACAATATCATGGCCGCCAATGAGGAATATCTCATTTATCGGTACCTGATAGAACACCACCACATGGAAAACATCTTCATGTGGAACGAAAAGCTGCAAGATGCCGGTATTCCGCAACAACTACCCAAAAACGGGAATAAAATGACTGCTCCTGAAAAATAATTCGGAAGTCGCACTTCCGGTATAAAACCCTGATTTATCAAGGCTCTTATGTCTTTTAAGACATGAGGGCCTTCTTTTTTTTGCCTATTTTTCAGGCTTTTTCGGCCGCTGGAACCGGAAGTCCCACTTCCTCGTGAAAATCCGGAATCTCAATAAAATAGTACCTGTGAGTGAAAGCTCACACCCACAAGCGGTACGTCCACTGGCCCCGGACGATCCAGTGCCGCCTGATGGGACAAGTAAAAATGAACAGCTGCCTACTGGATAAGGAAGCTGCAGACCGGAACGGAGAAATCTCCGTCGGGACTGTGGTTGGATTTCTATACCCATTTGCAGCTGACCATGAAGGGTTCCTCCGTTCCAAGCAAATCGAACGGAGGAAATTTTCATGCAAAACAACGACAAGAAGTGCTTTATCCCGGTCGATGGGACCCCTATCGAGGTCAGCGAGGAAGTTTACAGGGCTTACTACCAGCCCATCTGGAACACCCGCTACCACGCCCAAAAAAACGGCGAGTGCCGCTGCACCAAGTCCCAGCTTTGGAAATGCGACGGTGTTTGCCCCGGCTGCCCGTTCTACGCTGCCGGTAAGAATGTCTCCATCGATACGCCTATCGGCGGCGAGGAAGACGAGCTTACCCTTGGTGACACGCTGGCCGACGACGCACCGTCTGCGGAGTCCATCCTTATGGATAAGGAACTGCTCGACACTCTATACGACGAGCTGAACCGCCTTGACCCTGACGACAGACGCATCTGCGAGCTTATCATGCAGGGCAAGACGGAGCGTGAAATCGCTGCCGACATGGGCAAACGCCAGTCGACCATCAACTACCAGAAGAACAAGGTGTTCTCCATCCTGCGTGAAGCCCTGAAGTACTTCATCTAATACCCAACAAAGGCCGCCGTGGAAGCAATTCTGCGGCGGCCAAAAATTTTTTCATATTTTTTCGTTCAAAACACATCAACAAAACTTGAATTTTTCTCCGTATTATAGAGGGGTATTTTTTGCCGTGGCGAAATTAAATGTAAACAAGGTGTAAAGAATTTTGAAAAACACCCGAACAAAACGGGAATTTTTCTCCGTATAGTAGAGGGACATTTTTCACGGGTGAGTTTTTGTTTTCAAATTTACTTATACTTTTTTCTTTTTGAAAAAGTATCTCTCGAATAATACGAAAGGAGGCAGCGCAATGAAAGAAAGCTATAAAAGTTTTGATGAGCTACCGATGATGATATCGGTGTCACAGGTTGCAAAGGTGCTTGGAATATCTCGCACAAGGTCATACGAACTTGTCAATGAAAAAGGTTTTCCGAAAATAAAAATCGGCACAAGAATTGTTGTACCGAAAGATGAATTCAAATTGTGGATTCAAAAACAAATTAAGAAAGGATAAAAATTATGTACGCAAATAAAAATTACAAAACCGACGGCAAGGTTTACTATATGCCGAACAAAATCTTTGATGAAAACTTTTCGCCGCACGAATTTATGATTTACTGTTTTCTTGTTTCGGTTGGCGACAGCAAAGGTGTAAGTTTTTGGTCTGTTCCGAAGATGGCTAAGAAGTGTAATATGTGTCCGACTACTTGCAGAAACACGCTCAAGTCGCTCGAAGAAAAAGGTTACATAGATATTACTCAAAGATTTTTTGGAAACGCACAGCAAAGTAATATCTACACAGTTCATCAAATATAGTGTACCCCACTGTAAGAGTTGATGACAAATAATCTAAAAGCCTAAAGTTGAAAAAATGGCAATTTTCTTTTGATTTTTTTGAATTGATTTTTAATGCGGTTTTGGATGAAATTTCGGCTCTTTTGAGTGGGTTTTGGAGCAAATTTCAAACCGTCGATTTTAAAGCAGGATAAAGGGGTATGATTTTCGGGCATTGAAATGCCCGAAAACGCCGTCCGGCAACGCCTGTCGGCTTTTCAATTCGTAATACTTTTGCGTATGATTCCAAATTCGTATGCAGTTGAGGGTGTTTTTCGCAGAAAATCAAGGCTTTTGCGTATTCACTTGAGTGTTGCCGTATGATGATTAAAAATCAAGAAATTTTAGCAACGCTGTGAGCAAAAATTGACGAGTTTACTCTAAAACGGAGTAACTCGTCGAACTAAAACTAAAAACGGCTTGTGGGCGATTTGTGACGGCTTTTTGAAGCAAAAAAGCGAAACAAACACATACAATCTTTGGTCTGGATATTGAAAAAGGTTTGTGATATTGTGTGTGCGAAAGGAGTGATAAAATGCAAAAACAACTGCTGACAAACGGCAATGCATTCAAACGAACGGATGGCAGATGGGGTGGCGTGGTTTGGTACAAAGATGAGAATGGCGAACGAAAACGCAAGAGTTTTTCCGGCACGACCAAAGCTGAAGTTAACAAGAAAATGACGGACTACATAACCAAGTTTGAGGAAGAAATCATCGACGCCATTGAGGGTAACAAGACTGTAAAAGACAGCCTGCTTAATTACCTGCAAGTGTTTAAGTACCCAAATGTTGAGCGAGTAACCTATGACCGCAACGAGCAGATTTACAAAAATCAAATCGTCCCTTACATGGGTAAACTCATTGTTTCTAACATAACAGGTGCTGACATTAAGCGATTGATTAGCACGCTGACCGACAAGGGATATTCATTCTCAACAGTCAAGCAAACATACAATCTGCTCAATGAATACTTCGATTATCTTATGCGTGAAGAGTTCATAAAAAAGAATCCAATGAACGCTGTGCCGACAATAAAAAAGTCAAATTATCTTGCAAAGCAAAACAAAGAAGTGCTTCCCGTATGCGAAACGATAACCGTATTTACCGATGAGGAAATTGAAAAATTCAAAACGGAATCATACAAGAAGTACCCCTCAGGCAAGCCGAAACACAATCAAGCATCAGCATATATTCTTATGCTGAACACGGGGCTCAGAACTGCTGAAGCGTTAGGTTTAATCAACAGCGACATAGACCTTGAAAAGAAAGTGATGCACATTCAAAGAGGTGTTAAAGAAGCGCAAAAGCGTAACGGAACAGAGAGAAAAAGCGGACGAGAAATCGTAGTCGGCAAGCTGAAAACCGCTTCAAGCAAGCGTATCGTACCCTT